>Ga0209210_1002161_pt1 | contig 14761 bp, 17 predicted proteins | sample RifGroA1_FD_183991 | JGI IMG/M metagenome (GOLD analysis project Ga0209210, IMG submission 183991) | Contaminated groundwater microbial communities from Rifle, Colorado, USA - Rifle Groundwater A1 (SPAdes) (version 2) | ecosystem: Environmental > Aquatic > Deep subsurface > Groundwater >...
GCAAACATGCTCAGACACCTTACGAACTTTTTGAGAAAATGGCTGTACCGCCCTTCCGAGTTCCAGTGCTTCCTGTTTGACCTTTTCGTTATTTGTTACGATATAGACAAAATACGATATAGACAGTAGAAAGAAAACCACGGCGAACCAAGCGATTCCCGCCACTTTGTATTTCTTTTTCAACTATGTGTTCCTCCAACTAAACAACTGAAGCTGTATACACTTCGCTTCCCGTGAATCCGGTGTTGCAGCCACCATGGCTATACCTTCCACCACCATCACAGTACAATACTCAGCCGATCCTTAATAAAAGTAGTATTCTCGCAGAAGTTAAGTAATTTCAATTTGTCTAGCGTATGCTTTTCCCTCCTCCGCCCAAGGGTGCGGTGTTTGCTTAGTTTTCCAAAATAGTATTGTTGCTCTTTCTTACCAATGGCAAGAACATTGAATTTTCTGATAGGATAATCTAATCGAAACTCGAAGTATCCTGCCGAATCTATAGGGGACTGGTAGAGTATTTCTTTCGTTTTGGCATTGTATATGAAAATCTGCGGGTTCTCTAATCCGTCGATGCCTTTTATATTTCCATTAATCACGTATTTACTTTTTATGTCATACACAGTCTTGATCCCGTGTATTGTATCGGCGGAGAATTCGCCTAAATTATCTAATCCATTAATTACAACCTGATCTTTTATCTCCTTGTAATCATCGTCTTTGTGAGCAAATCCTAAAGCATGCCCCATTTCGTGGCGAATGCTTCCTATGAACCACTCTTTCCGTACATTGTTTATAAGCGCGAGTTTAATTCCAAATTCATTTTCTGAAAAAGGCGCAGAAAGACCTCCCCACTGGGTGTTAGAGTAGTATACCATTGCATTAACACCATCCTTCATAAGGAATGCTAGGTCATCACGGTCTGTAGACGCATATCCCAGAGATTTGAATGTAATGCCTAAATTCAATTCATTGATTTGGTTTAATGCTTTCTGTGCATATTCAACGAAGCTGTCCTTAGTAAACACTGTTTTGTCGGCGCATGTAATAGGGAATTTGTCCTTACACGAGTATGTGTCATTCTCTTTTTCGTAGAAGAAAATTTTATATGGATATTCCCTCTTGTCCATATGCCAATATCCACCATACTTTTCTGTTTTTCTATGCCACGGAAGCATGTTTTTTTACCTCCCAAATTTGTCTAAGTATCTGAAATACTTGAAATGTCCTTATCAAAATCTGCGATTTCTTCTCGGATTTCCACTATTTTTAGCTTTTCTAAAACATCTTGCCCCGGATATACTATTGTTTGAATTAAAAACAAACGACCGCCCCGGGGATACGGGTATCAACAAGCTGTATATTCCCGGTCTTTTTCTCTGCTTTGTGAATCCGGTGTCCCCCTTTCACATCCGGGACAAGGACTTCATATTCGCCCGAGACGTCGTCCGCCATGATACAATACTCAATTTTATTGCCTGTGTCTTTATCTACGACATAATAATACATCGATTCTTGATCAGTCACGGGTATACGCATAATCAACCCTTTCTTATTCCATATTCAATTATACCACCGAAGCCGTAAACTCTTCGCTTCCGATGAAGCCGGTATTATAGCCATTCCAATCGGTACACAACGCTTTCAAAGCCGACTTCACCGCGGCTATGCCCTCTACTGCCTTCACTGGGTCGGGGAATGTTATCGTTACCGAGCTTTTCCTCACATATTTGGTACGCGCAGGCGGCGGACTGGAAGGGTTGTAAACGAGATAATTCACGATAGCATACGGATCGCCTACCTGATGAAATTTTAAATCAGGGAAATCCAACACGAAGATGTTCTGGTCCACATTCACAGCCGATGTAACGGCGAATGTAACGTCATACCTATTTGCTTCAACTACCGTTTTTGTGATGCTAATAGTAATAGATACGGACATTTTACGATTACGGTTCTTGGATTTCGGATTTCGGATTTACGACTATCACGATTTATGGGCCTTATCTAAAGTCTCAACACCCTGGGCAATTCGCAATTCTGTTCTTTTATTGAGCCACATCAGTGACTCTTCCAGCTTGTTAATTACAATTTCATTTTCACGGCACCGACACTTTGTGTTGAGGTATGTAATTCTTTCTATTAACATCTTCAGTACCTCTTCGTTTGTAGTACCATCGTGAACCAATTCGCCGTTGGTTCTTTTCATAAATACAATTTCTTGCGCCTGACTTGACTGAGTGTTATTCAACTTATACACATGCCCTTCTTCTACACACTTCATATTTACCTGCTTCTGAATAGGTATGTAAATATACGCATCAGATACTTCGCTTTCCGTTGATAGGTTTTACAACTTGCAACTGGAATCCTGGTTGAGCAGTTTCAACCGATTGGCCTCAGTCCGTTTTAGCAATATGGCATGAACCTGTTTATAAGGCATCCATCGATTTATCTCAGTATCGTTGAGTCTTGCTAGAACGTTTCTGGCAGCGTTTACGTCGGCACGTAACACTTCCCCGCTTTCGCAGTGAAATAAGTCCCCGCAACGCTTTCCTGAAAGGGAACCGTCGCGAGAATCCATTTGTGAAGTATAGGCAGCGTTGACATAAATGACCGTAGAACCTCTACGGTGAGATATATTTTCTATTGCACTGGCAGTAACGCCTTTCGTCCATGCGGATAAACGACGGTTCACGTTCTTGCTAAATTTCTTTCCTGCAATAGGCGATGTTAAATCTTCAGTAACGACCAAAACAGCTTTGTCTACTACGCTATTGACCGCTTTATGCACAATTGTTTTTGCCTTAGATTGGTGAATAACTGATTGTCTATCTAGTTTCTTGCGTCCCAGATTATAGCTTTTTACCCAAGGTTTTTTATTTGCAATCGCCTTAAGTTTATTCCGACGCTGGTATTTTAATTTTAACCTGTCAGATTCATCGGTTAAAATCTTGCCCAGCCCTTCACCGTGATGTTCCCCATCAGAATCCGTTAAGACTTCAGTGTATCCTTTATCCACACCAATAACCTGTTCTCCGCAATCCTGTGTTTTTACCACTTCCACAGCATAGTGGACTTCCACTTTGTCGTTACGCAGGATGATTCTTAAGTTTCCTTTTGGCGTGATTGAAGTGTTTAAAGGGATAGCAATGCGTTTACCTTTAATCAGACTGGGTATTTTTATCCACGCCTTCTTATCCAGTATAAACACGGTATAATCGTCAGAGCGCACAATGATTTGGTTATGTGTGTGGTTGTGTCCGCGATGCCAATATTTTCTCATAACCCTAGTCAGATAAGTATCGTCCGTCCATTTATCGTACTTTAGATCGGTGTATAGCTGTTTTTGCTTGTCCTTATCTTGCGTATGACGACGTATAGCCTGTTTTGTATCGAATTTTGCTGCTTCACGACTCGCTTTAATGTCCCCAATAGCATCACATAAGGTTTGTTTCCAGGGTGTTGCACCTACATTAAACTCCTTGCCTTCTTTGAGCCAGCTATCCCGAATGGTTCTATCCTGTAAGCCAACACCTTTGATAGAGCCAAACCGTTGCCAAACTTCTGTGCGTATAGCCCCTAATCGTTTAGCCTGTTCTATCAAGGCTTGATATTTTCCCTTGTTGATTTTATCGCTATACGCTATCTGTGTTTTCATTCAAAGCCTGCTTTAAAATTTTTTTATATCTTCTCAGGCCGTATAACCGGCAAGAAAAGCAATGTACAATAGCCATTAAATCCTGCACCATTTCCGATTCTGGGGATAGGGATTGGTTGTTTATTATGATTAATTTGCACCCGTGTTGTTCAAAAAAATGCTCACCCTTGATAATACACAAGCACATACTTCACCACCCCAACAACGGCCGCTGATTACACAGCTACTCCCGTGGTACCCCCCCGATCGGAGTTTTCTGGTGCGACCTACTCACGCGATACCAATGGTAATCTGGTCGGCAATATACATCACCGTATTCTCCGACAAGCCCTTTTGTAAATTCTCAGTTATTACCAAGGCGTCCTGCGATGATATATTAACTACATTCCCCTCAAAATCGGTCAATTTGCCGCTGAGCATTAGAGGCAAAACAACCCGATCGATTTCACCATACATACCTCTCACCCCGGCATCTATATCAGATACCTCGGGCACCACCCCGATACGCATGCCGTTAATATACTCTTTGGCCGCTTCAATAATTACAGATTCGTCAATAGGCTCAACCCCTGATTTAAGCTTATACCGGATATCAAACGACACATATATTGGGGCAAGACCACGCACGAGCAAGCTTGCGGTCGTTACCCTGTTGTCAGAATTACGGATATAATTATCGATAGTATCGATGTCTATTGTGTCAAAAGAAACATCAACCGCTGTATTTGGCGCTAAAATGGTTTGGATGTACGGCTTTTCCTCTTTACTGAAGCGGAAAAGAAAGTCCGTCTCGAAAGAAATTGTTGGCAGACTGGACCCAGACCCGTTAAAAGATGTTAATCTATAAATGGGAACGTCTTCGTTGTCGAAGACAACCCGCGCATCGTTGCTGACGATATACGTCTTTGTTCTATTAAGAATCGGCATCTTGACATAAATATCCGTCTTGTTTCCTATATGAAACGACCCCATATCTCCGGTAATAAAATCGCGCCACATCTCGGGGGAACCGAAACCGGATACATACAGGTCTTTGATGAGAAAATCCTTTTTCTCCCTCAAGACGGTATCTATAGCCAGGGGATTGATAAGGTTTCTTACCGTAACAGCTTTACTGAGCCTCTCATAGAATGTAGTGTTACCCTCTATGTCTTTGCCGCTTGCGAAAGATTCAACACATTCCACCCTAACCACATTGACATTGATCGGATCATAGTCTGCAAATTCGTCGGGGTCGATATTATATCTAACCCCTTCCTCTATGGCTGTGGCGTTGACATTACAATACCATTCATCGACACCTGTCACCTTAGTAAGGCTCGACGCGGCAAAGTAGAAATTATCTACCGCGACGAATACCAGCTCGTCGCTTCCATATATGAACCGATGCCCTTCACTTATTTCTATATCCGTTTGCTTATCCAGATATATCCGTACGTATCCGACTGCTTTTTGCCCCCTGTCTCTCACAAGAAACCAATTACTCGCGCGCATATCCAGGACGACCGGATCCATAATGGCGTAATTCATCAAATCCGAGTTATCCCTGAGTTCGGTAATATCCTCTCTAAGCCTGTCTAAAATACCAACAAGAGGGCGAACCAAAATGTCTCTTAGTCCGGTCCCTGGACGTACGTCCAGGGCAGGAAATTTCTCCTTTAAAAAGTCAATAATGAACTTTTCTGAATCTTGCATGGTTAGCTTACTCTTGTTGCAATGTTGCGCACTGCATTACTCCGCAGCCCAACACCAAATTAAACCTCACACCTTGTTTCATGCAAGGTTGCGTCCCCACCTGACTCACGACAGAATCGTATTCAGGCGACGTCATAGCACCAGCCCAAAGACGGCTGACCTCCCCGTATTATTAACCAAGACAAGTTTCAGGCTAATCTTGCCGCCATCCGGCTCGTAGGTCACACTAACTATTCTCCCTTCTTTCAACATCGCTTCGTCTTCGGCCCTCTCCGCCATCTGCATTTCTTTAAACCATCGATTTGTCGCACTTACAGCCTCTACCACCTTCGCCTTTGCGGACATTCCTGCTTTGTCGGTCGTAGAGCCGATGATATCAATCAGATTAGTGCCATAACTCGGATCGTCGAGATTCGAGCCCTTTCGCGTTAGTAAGAACTTAGCATACATGCGAACGAGTTTCTCGATACCGCTCGATTTAATCGGGTCGATACTGTGTAATACCTCCCACTCCGGGCTTAAGGTTGTAAATGGAAAGTCAAAGCTTATCATCTATAGTTCTCTAACAATATTCCCAACTTCTCGGCTAGCTTATCCCGCCTTCTCCTCACCTGAGACTCACTTATGTTCAACTTCCTTGCAAGCAACCTCGCCCCACCCATAGGGTGCCCGTTATATCCGGTTATTCCTTCAAATATAATCTTTTCTTCCGGAGCCATGTCATGATACAGGTAATCCACGACCACTTTACTGCGAGGCAGAAAATTCGCAGGCAGAGAAAGCTCCACGCCGGGAACGTCTGATACCTCCCTATGGACGTCTCTTTCCATCCTTCCCACTTCGTCCGGAGCCCATAATAATTCTTCTGACAGTTCCTGACCTGACGGATCGCGTCCAAGCCGCTCCTTTAAAGTGTCTTTTGCCTGCACGAACATCGAATATTTTCTCTGCCGCTCCTCCGGCATACGTATCGCATTTTGATACGTATAATTAACACGCCCCAAACCTCTCAGCTTATGGGCCACATGCGTGGATAGCCTAGCTTTAGACGGATCGTACGTTTCGAATGCCCTATATACAAGCTTCTTTGCTTCAAAATCGAGATAAGACTGAGGCAACTGACCGGCATGCCGCGTGACTTCCTTTTGGATCATAGGCCGAAATGTGTCTAAAAGCACACCCATATTGCCCTTTGTTTTGTCCTTTTGCCATGTTTGCCAGACAAGCTCGGGTTGTTGCTTGGCTACCTCCGCAGCCTCCTTATTTAAGACTGTTTGTCCTTGTGCGAATTCACGAGCAAGCCTGTCTATCTCGGATTTGGCTATATCATTCAGTTCGCCAGAATCCCTGTCGGCCCTATTCTTACCGATGACAAATTCTTCAAATTCCTTATTGTTGTAGCTGGGATTGTCGCTGATGAATTTAGCGTAATAACCACAACCAAAATCGATACATTTAATGTATTTCATTTTATTGCACCGGTCTGCGGCCTCTTTAAGCCTTTTTATTGTTATCGGTATCTACCGCCGCAATGCCTCTATACCAAGATATTCCACAATCAGCTCAACATATTCATTATACCCTTTGGGGTAGTCAGCGTGACCCCACTCTCTGTATTTTTGAAATACATTGTTACGGGCGCTGTCGTCTTTTCGTGACCGCTTAAAACCAAACCGCCCACTCCAGCCGGTGCCCCACAGCGCAGAAAAAAACACCACCCAATCCCTTTTCCCTACAAAATTATTCACCCATAACCCGTACCTGTTCCACGGAAAACCTCTCGATATGACGGACCCAACGAGAATCAACATATCCAGCCTAAACTCGTTATACAACTCCTCGATCGCATGCGCCACAGCCCATGTGCCAAAACTGTGCGCCAGAACAACAGTTCTCGCATTGGGATATTTGTAGGTACATGCGGCAAGCCGTGCCGCTATATACCTACTCACCAGCATCCTTACAAAAGGTATACGACCTATGGACAGAAGCAGCTTTCCGTATTTAATGACGGACACTTTTACCTTAACACCCTTTAGCCTGACGTCCGACATGAACTTTTTCCCAAAATCGTCAAAATCGCTCCCATCGCTTAGCACGCCATGTACCATAACTATGTTCAGCGAGACATCCGGATAGATCTTATTTTTTTCTCTTCCCACCATCTAAATCCTTGAAGTAGCTTTGAATTTCCTCGCAGGCGACCTCGGCAGCCAGGCGGTTTCTGGCCTCACCAAAATACCAGCGCGCATCCGCTAGCTGGCCAAGCGTTTGCCTATAAACGGCGAGTGCACGACAACATAAGCCGTGGGCGTCCAGTAACAGATTGTGCGCAACGGCACAATCTGTTTTCAACCTTTCGATATCGTTATTGGTATCCCAGAAGAGGGTTGAAGGATGTTTGCTTTTTAAATATTGTATTACCGCAGGCTTATTCTGGTTTAACTCGTTAACCAAAGGCAAAACCTCGTCTGCCTTTGGTTCATCCCTGCCTGTGTGTTTCAGGATGATGTTATCACCGGCCAAAGTAAACCTGTAACCGCACTCAGAAAGCTTGCAAACCAATTCGGCTGCTGTCATAGACCAGTCTCCCGTATACTGAAGCTCGAAACCTGTCACCACCCAATCTTTTTCCTGTTTCGTTTAGCTTCCATGTGTTTATAGAACTCCGGATCCTTGGCTTTATCCGTTTCGCTTACCTCCTCGTCTGACCAGGTAGCCGCAGCTCTCTTCTTTCCTGCTGTCTCAGACGCGATTGTCCCAGTGTCAGCAGAAGCACCTGGCGTGTCCGATGTCGAAACCACACTCGTCGAATCTGAAGTGGGAGAAGAACCGCTATCCTTCTCTTCTGTCTCCTCTAACCCAGGGCTGCCAGCCACCCTTTTAGAAACCCACGACCTGTATTGTTTTACTTTTTCCTGTGTTTTTTTGCGGCTCTTTAGCGCAGTTTCTGATATATTCTTTTCTATATCAACAAACTTGTCGTATTCTGTTTTTGTAACAATTTTTCTGCCAGACCTAATATACGCATTATAAATATAGTCATGGAAGCCGTCTTTCTCCATGTTCTCGGCTATATTTTCAGCAATCTCGGTCGGGTCGTCTTTTTTCTTTTCGTCATCTATCGTATTAAAAGAGGCACTTTTGATGCTTTTCACACCCAGAAGTCTTTCATAGACAGCGTCTTCGTCTGCCCAGACGTCCTCGGCAACAATAAATCTCTTGATTGCCTCTTTTGTTTTGTGGTCACGGAGAATATCATCGTATTGATGGATATATCCGATATCTACCGTAGTGCTACACCCGGCAGCAGCGCTGATGGTATGGGCGATATCAGAAACATAGCCGTATACGTGCATGCCGGATTCCGCCTTATCCATTATGAGTATTGGAAACCCAGGCACCAGGTACGGGTTAAACACCATAACCATACTCACCGCTTGGGTCTCGAACTGCTGCCGGGCAAGTTCGTAATCGGCCAGTTGTCCGATTTTATCCTTTGCGTTCTCTACCTTATTTAAATAAGGGTAATCCTTAGTCTGCCCTGTATAATCACCGGCAATCAACCATTCTGTATATCTTGTAAAAAACTCATTATTGGCTGGCTGCGAAAGCCTAACCCCAACATCTGTCTCCTGCCTAGACACAGCTTTCAACAGCGACCTGTGAAGATCAATTTCTTCCTTAAGTTTCACCGTGTCTGTGTAAGTCCAGGCATACCTGTTGAGGATATCGTATTCCGTTTCAACCTTTTTCCCCGTCCCTTCAATTTCTTTCCGCAGATCTTCCGGCGCCCAGAAATACTGTGCCACGAGCTCCGAGACTGCTGTTTCTTCTCTCGAAGAGAACACCAACCGTTCTATGCCTGCTCGTACAAAGAGCCTTGTCGGGATACTTTTATAGTTTCTCGAATAAGAAAACACGGTGTACATGGATGGCCATATCACATTGCATATAGGAGGCAACACGAAGAGGGCCTGCGGCTTATACAAAATTGTCTGCAACTGCTCACTTTCGTACAGGTAAGGTGCCGATAGAATTATTGGATAGTAGAGTATCTGTCTGAACACCTCATTCAGAATTTCAAACACGCTGTGGAACCCATCGATCTTTTTGACCTCTTTCAGCAGCATTGCGAGCGCGTTCTCTGACGCGATAAAATCTTCCAGCTTAAAAACCGTATCCACCTCTTTGCTTGCGGTTGGCAACGTTGTTATTCTCTTATCTAACTTCCACTCGTCAACCTTCTTCTTAAAATATTTAAGCGTGGCGTTGAGTTCTTCCTCCCCTGATTTAACCTTAAATATCTCCTCGAACACCTTTGCGAATATCTCCTGAAATGAACCGATATTGGCAAGCGAGTCAACCTTGAAAATGTTTTCAAGGGTAGCGTCTTCATACCTGCTGTAATCGGTCTCCATTTTAGCGCCGAGCGTTTGCGTGTAAAGTGGTGGAAATGCAACAGCGTAAGCCGATATGTCGAAGAAGCTCATAAGTATCTCATTCAGATAATTACTTACATGTGTCACACTGTAGGTGAGGGTCTGCGCTGTTGGGTTCTTCGTATACCCTACACCGCTGATTTCACCGTCGAACAACAATCGTTCCTCGCCATCTACCGGGTCGGTAAAAAATAGATGCACCTTCGTGCGCTCTCCAAGATTACGGAGTATTTTATACGGCACTAGCTGTAAAGTCATCGCCGGTATACTACTCACTCCGTAAGAGATAGATGCTGATTCAAACGGGCACTCCTCGCCCTCTATGTACAACTTAAACTCCTGATAGATTGCAATGTTGTTCGTTGTTAGCTTCTTTTCAGAGTCAGACGAAGTCGACGAACTCTGGGTCTGTGTCCCGCCGGCGTCGGCGCTACTTGATGTGCCGCTCGCGGTTTTGCTTTTTTTCGACCCGCCAATAAGGCCTTTTACGGTAGAAGCGGACTTTTTGGCCGTCCCATAGACATCACTAAATTTAGAGTATCTGTTATTTGCTTGACCCCAAGTAGGCATAAATAATATTTGATTTAATATTTATCTGGCTTCTTATTTTGCTGCGCCGTTGTCAACCGGCCTGGAGTGTCCACTCCTTATGTGCCCACAGGTTGTACCTGTGGGTGATGCGCCTGCTCGGGAGCAGCAAGCATATCAATAAACACCTGTGATAACCCCTTCTGCTTCGCAAGTTCTATTTTCTCAGGTAAGGGGATGTCTTTATTTCCTGCTATTTCGCCAAACTCCTTTAACTCACGATTTTTTAATTTCGCGATTTCGTCCATCTCTTTAAGCGAAATCACGCCTTTGTGGTCCAACACAAAGAATATATTGCTCACAAAACCTTTATAATCAGATACTTCTTTGGCAAGGCGAACAAAGCCGTTCATTAATTGCTGTATCTCCGCCCTTGTCACCGGCTGATGTGCAATAAACGCCTGTTCACGAAGACGCCTCGCCTCGTCTCTTTTCATCTGACGCTGCTGCCTCCTAGTCACCCCGGCGCCGCTATCAATCTGCTGCGCAAGCCGGTTAACAAGCGCAGCAGATTCAGAAATATTTACACCATTTACGTTTTCCATAAACCCTTCCTTTCTATTATAACTATAACCAGAGATCTCTCGCAGCAGAGGCCTAACTACGGACCCTTGTGTGTCAAATAACTAATACACCTTTCTGCGATTAACCCAATGAGTGGGACAGAAAGGCACCACTTAAGCAGGGCGCTCATTTCCTTTTTATTTTTGATGTAGTTCATACTGTCGTACATCATGGTCTTTTCAGTGTTTGTTATATGACCGTTATTTTTTTCATGCTCCAACACACCCGTTTTAATGTTCTTCTCGCAAAGGGCATCTATCTTTTTGTGATATTCATCTAATAGGCATCGCATGATATTTTCGACCCTGTCCTCTGTAATAGACCCCACTCTTCTCTTGTCGCCTTGATGCGCCATAAATAGTCCTCAATTGTTAATCTTTACCATTTCCATGTTAATAATATAGCCGAAAATCTCCCAACGTCAATGTTGTCTACCCATGAGTATATAAGCGGTTTGTAGATACTGGACAAACAATCTCACGACTTCGTTTAGAAGCGGATGCTCCCCCCCTTCAAGGAGCATCCCGATCGAATCGCTCAGTCTTTTCTTGTACTCAGTTAGTTGCTTAACACCTTGCACATTTCCTACTTCTGACAGATTAACCAGCCCAACAACTTCGTTATAACTCTTCTGTATTCTTTCTTTGATCTTGCCTCCCTCCGACAAAAAAACATCAAACAGCTTCTGGTGGTCTAGGCGATAGGGATTCTCCGGAGAATCCCCCACGCTTAATGCTTTCATTAAAGGAATATTTGCTAAATACCCCTGGCCGGTTTGTTCCAATAACCTTACAGCCTCAGCAATCGATACCGTGCTGCCAAGCACGGATTCTGCTTCTACCGAAAGATTAACCTTCGGCTGTAAGGTCGTATCGACTATATTGATCGTGTCGCTAAATTCTTCAGGCATTAGAGTACTGTTTATTCGTATTGTTTATATCCGACACCATGTCCCCGAAATTGCCGGACACTGAATCAGAGGCCGTGTTCAAAAGGGCGGCAGTAGCCGGTGCCTTGGTTGAGCTCGTTGCAGCCTTTGCACCAAAGGCACTACCACCCAATAAGCCAGATATCGTACCCGCTGACTTTGACGCCGAGCCATAGACATCGCTCCCCTTTGACAGCCGATCGGACGTCTTCTTATTCGTTTTTTTCGAAACAAACTTATTCATCAAATCATCAACCAGTCCACCAACAACCGGCTCAAACCCGGAACCTTCGAGCCCGGGGACAAATGACGTCAGCAATCCTGAGCCAAGCCTTGATAACGCAGAACTTTCAAGCGACCACCCAAGCTGGCCTCCGTAAATTGGGTGGTCGCTAAACATCTCAATGCCAAGGTCCTCATAATCCGTAATGAGCATTTGAAACGAAAATGGCACGTCTACATCGTCGGACGACTGTGTGTTGGTCACGAGCTCGAGTATATATCCCTGCACAGTCACGTAATCGTAGGTAAGACATACCTTGCGCCTCCGTTTAGCGAGCTCACTTCCGCGCAGTAATTCCTGATATGCGGCGACAAAACTCGATTTCCATCCCCGGTATGCGTCATTCACGAGCATACCGCTGTATGCGAATATCTTCGGCCTCTCACCGGTTAGGAAGACTGCAAAGTCTTCCCCAAATGTTTCAATTACCTGGTGGCGCTCACTGAATGACTCCTGGATATTTTTCAAGATAAATGTATCTTTGGCCTTACCACTCAATAAATCATTCACGAACTGATTCTTTGAAGTCTTATTGTCCCCGGTAGACTCAGTATCTGAGTCTACCGCCTTAACCACCTCGATGGTGGCAACCATCTCCATATCCTCCGCCTTATAGTATTTGGGCAGGTGTACCGATGCCTTCCGGTAATCAGTAATGACATTCTTATGCTCTTTTGCAGTGGTAAACACATTTGTGATTTGGTTGACCGTGTCGGTAACCTTCCCGGCAACATTCAACGCCTTGTCGATAAACGAGCCGGACTTAGAGCCGGATTTTGACCAAATTCCGCCCATATCGTTGATTAGGCCCATAACTTCCCCCAAAGTAGGAAACACATCTCGCAAATAGTAAATCGTAAATCTAAAATTATAATTCGTGATTACGCCCCACAACTCCCGCCTTTCAAATCACACACATCCACAGTCTCCACAAACACCTGCCCGGTATGCTTTGCCGCCGTATGATATTTTACAGGAATTAATGGTTGTCCTGCCCGCGCCCCGTCAGGGTAGGCCGTTATTCCCCTTAACTGCGGAAGATATTTAATAAGCATGTTTCCGAAAGCCATAACCTTGTCCTGGTTGTTCTGTTCTGTGCCCCAGGCGGGGAGATTAATAGTGTTATGGCATATGAACCCATTTGCTATATAACTATTTCCATTCGGAACGCTCAGGTCGTAAGTCTGAGCGTTCCGGGACTTACTTACCGACTTTATCTGATGAAACGTATATGTATTATCGATCACACAGGGAGGAACATGCATACCGATGTCTGCCATTTCGATCACCGACTCCCTGTTTAGCAACATCCCGTGCCGCCCATTACATACCATACTTCGGAAATACGTATACAATTTGTTAGATCTGACACCTGGCAGTATTTCTTTTAAGAAACGATCCCTCAGCCCATAGTCCGGTATTTCCCCCAACACTTTAGTGCGGCTCGTTCTTTTATACTTCCTAAGCAACTCTTGCGTCTTCCTGTCCTCCGCAAAACCAATCGTAGTAGAAAACAACGCAACCTCTCTATTATCGCTGACAATTAACTTCCATGCTGTTTTTGTTTCGTACGTTTTGCCACTAGGAAACAACCTTTCTCCGGCATCACTTGCCTTCGAAACACCTGCTTTTATACCAATATTAAGAAGCATCATCTGTAATTGCTGGAGATACTTCTTACTAACAGATGAGGCAACACAAATACTGCCATCGCTCACGTAACCATCAAGCGTAACGCCACGAATAAATTCCAACACACAATTCCGCCCGCTCTTCCTTATACACAAAGGTACTTTAATATTGTCATGTCCGGTAATCCCTAGCCATAACATAAAATCTCTTAGTTCCCTAGAGTTAACCACCGCCAGATACAAACCCTTACTACGCTTATCCTCATTTATGGCAACAGCAACCCCAAACAAGTCCTCTACTATTTCCTTAAAATGAAACAGGGCGTTATTTTCTTGCTGGGTCATTCCAATCCCATTCACACCAACATGGCCATCGGAACACAAATAACCCAAGAGCCTTGCGAGTCGAGGGGACATTCGCTCCGGAATCTTAAGATTTTTTGAGCTTGTTTTTTTTGAATAACAGAACTCTGAACCAACCATGAGCGATAATTTTTTCTTATCCGTGGTAAACGGGGGAAACAGATTTAAACCTTTCCTGCCAACCATACAATCCCCTACTACAACATTTTTTGCCTCAACCCAAGACAATTCATAGTCTTTACCCAAAACAGCCACCTTGTGGTTTGGGGTACACCTTATTTCATATCCACCACCACACTCTATGGATAACACTTCGGCTTCTCCGTTGTTATATACAGCGCTTACAGACGCCATCTCTCCACCCTTATTTACAGAACACAAATCGAATCCAGGTGGCGCAAACTGCTTAATCTCTGCATGAGACGCAAGCTCCTCTATCTCAAACAACCCCTTATCCGTTTGTATCATAGAATGCCCAACAGCTAAGCAAGAGGACACCCCATGATCTACATATTTTTGGATCCACGCCTGAAACGCCACACGCCTCTCCACATTTTCCGATAAGATATATGCATCTTCTATGACATCAGGGCTTATCCCGCTTTCTAC
>Ga0209210_1002162_pt1 | contig 14755 bp, 14 predicted proteins | sample RifGroA1_FD_183991 | JGI IMG/M metagenome (GOLD analysis project Ga0209210, IMG submission 183991) | Contaminated groundwater microbial communities from Rifle, Colorado, USA - Rifle Groundwater A1 (SPAdes) (version 2) | ecosystem: Environmental > Aquatic > Deep subsurface > Groundwater >...
TTACAATTCCGGCAAGACAGCAAAAAATTATTCCATTTACAATTAATATTCCAAAAGATGCAGACCCGGGAGGGCATTTTGCCGTTATTTTTTGGGGCACTTCTGGAGGTGATACTTCATCAGGCGTATCTATCGGGGCCAAGACCGGTGTACTTGTTCTTTTGTCCGTAAATGGCGATGTGAAAGAAAATGCCGGTCTGTTGAGTTTTAATACTGTTGGCAAACAATTCTGGTACAGTACGCTTCCCGTATCTTTTGAATACCGCTTCAAAAATGACGGAGGCGACAGAATAAAGCCTCAAGGTAAAATTATCATTCATAACACTGTCTTTTTTCCCACAGAATATCTTAATGCCAATATGGTAGAAGGAAATATACTTCCGGCAAGCACTCGAAAGTTTAAAGTTGACTGGATAAACTATGAAAGAAGCAAAGAATATGTGGCTCCAACCGGATTTTTTGCAAAGTTCTGGAGTGATGTCAGCTATCAATGGAAAAATTTCGCTGTTGGATTTTACACAGCAAGATTAAATGTGGCTTATGGCGCGAGTGGCGAACACGCAAAAGGTACAGCATTCCTTTTTGTATTTCCTTGGCAGCTTGTATTAGTAATGTTGGTTGTTTTTATTGTCGTATTTTGGGGCGGCAAAAAAGTTATCAAACGTTACAATAAATTCATCATTGATAAAAATCGTTTGAATGGAAACTAGAAAATTGTATACTTATTTAGGTATGAGAAAAATTATTTTATCTTCTGTTTTTTGTCTGTCGCTTTTTTTTCCCTTTTTTTTCCTTAATTTTTTAATCGCTCCGATTCCAATTTCAGCCGAAACAATAACAGTGAGCGCCACTGTGGGGGGAGCTGTCGTGTCTCCATCTCCCGAGACGAGCAGTGGCGGAATTAATCTGCCACACACAAGCGTCCAATTCTCCGGCGAAGCATATCCAAGCGCTACTGTCGTTATTTTTAAAAACGGACAAATTATTGCCACCACAAATGGAGACGGAAATGGTTTTTTTAGCGTTACTATCGAAGAAAAATACGACAGTACTGCGCTTTACGGATTGTATGCCCGCGATCTTGCGAATAATAAATCACTCTTGCTAAATTATCCTCTAGTCATTTACTCCGGGTACCTTACGCATATTTCCGGCATCCGCTTTGCTCCAACTGTCGCTCTCGATAAAATACAAGTAAGCGTCGGCGATTATCTCACTGTGGCGGGTTATGCTCTGCCCAAAAAAGAACTCCAAATAGTAATTGAGGATAAGAATAAAAAATCAACCATGTTTACCTTAAATGCTCGCGACACTGGCCGCTATAATATTACGCTCCCTCTTATGAATTTTTCCAAAGGCAATTATTTTACATATGTAAAATATACAGACGATATCCGTATCAGTAAGCTTGTGGAATTTTTAATCGGTGATACAAATATAAAGAGTACTGATGTTACTTTGAATATCCCCGGCGATTGTAATGCTGATGGAGCGATAAACTTAACGGATTTTTCAGTATTGGCTTTTTGGTATAAAAAACAAAATCCTCCGGTTTGTGTTGATATTAACAAAGATAACATTGTGGATTTAATAGATTTCTCAATCCTTGCTTATTATTGGAACGCCTAAAATGATCAAAAATTTTTTATTTATTGCAACAGTTTTTCTTTCACTGCTTATTTTTTCGGCGCAGGATTTATTTGCCGCAAATGTTTCTATTAACGCGCCAGTTAGTATAAATGAAGGAGAAAATTTAGAAGTGATTGTAAATGCGGACACTGACGGTGTTTTGATAAATTCCGTTGAGCTCATTGTAGAATACAATCAAGATCTGCTATCTTTTGCAGGTTATTCGGACGATAATGCCATAGTAAAACTTTGGATTAATCCGCCATATGCGGAAAAGGGGAAAATATATCTAAGTGGCATAATCCCGGGAGGTGTTCCGGGTTTATATGATGCGAAAAAAAATGAATTATCTCCAATCCCGGTTGTTCGTTTATTTTTTTCCACAAAGGACGAGGGTGAAGCAAAATTTTCTTTTATTTTTTCAAAAATTCTCAAACATGACGGTTTTGGCACACCTCTTTTACATGAAGAGCTTGGATCTCTGGTGACAATAAAAAATAATCCGAATAACGATATTGAAAAACAAGAAGAAAATTCTGCAAATGACGACATTGCAAATTCATCCAATCCGCCAAATTCACCCAATTATATTTTTTGGACGATTCTTTTTATTGCAATTTCTGGCATTATAGGATATAAATTGTTAAAATATAGGTATGAGAAATTGTCAAAATAAGAGCATTCTGCTCCTCTTCGTTCTCTTTGCGAATCTGACTTTTTACATAAATATTAGCTCTGCCCGAGATGCGCAATCCGCTAATCTATTCTTCAGCGCAAGGCCTGCGCAAATACAGGAAGGCGAGAGAGTCACCATTGATGTAAAAATAAATTCTCCCCTCCAATCTATCAATGCGATTTCTGGAATCCTGTCATATCCGCCGGAATTAGTGCGTGTCGTTTCTGTCAATAAAGAAAAAAGCATTATAAATTTATGGACACAGGAACCGAAGTTGCGTTTTGATAGCATTTTATTTGAAGGAGTTATTTTAAATCCCGGTTTTCAAAATACAAACGGATTTGTCTTTAGCATCACCCTGGAAGCCAAAAATAAAGGAATTGTTCTGCTTAAGTTTAGGGAAGGCGCAATTCTCGCCAATGATGGTCGCGGCACAAACGTTATTACCACACTCAGTTCCACCGATTTTAAAATTATTCCAAGTCCAACATATTTTGAAAATAAATTAATTGCAGGCGTATCAAGTCCAAAACCGGTAATTCTGCCGGTCATAACAGACTATTCATCTCTTGTGGGCTCAACTGATAACTTATATGTCAAAGGCAAGGGCGGACCGAATACTCTTACTAAAATAATTTTTAAAGATGTATCCGTAAAATCAGTCGGTGAAAAATTAATTGCGCTTTTTCAAACCAAAAAGAAGAAACTTGACGAAGTTTTTGTTAAAGGTGACGCGTCGGGCGCTTTTGAATATATAAGCGCGAAAAACCTGATGGCCGGAGTCTATAACACTACGCCTTTCTTGGTTGACATTAATACCAACACTGAAAAACCGGGTCTCGGAGCGCAACTTCTAGTGAGTGACAGCAAAATTGTGAAAATGCTGGTTGTGCTGATTAATGTGCTTGGTCTTCTCATACCTGTGGTTGGTCTTATTGTTATAATATATTTTATCCCTTGGTATTCGTTTAAGCGAATGCGAGTGCTTAAGAAAAAACTTGGTCTTGAAGAAGAAAAAATTGAATTGTCCGGTCATCAGCTAGAACGTCAAGATAAAATGTTGGATCAAAACATTGATAAAATATCGTAATTCATAAAATAATGTTATATTTAAAGTTATGCTAAGAAAATGGAAATTTATTCTGATAATTGTATCACTTCTATCTATTACTGTTACTCCTTTGTTTGCCCAAACGAAGGATCTTTTGTCTCCCTCCGAAAATCTTTGGCTTAAATCTCGCAATAATACCATAGTGGTATATCCGGAAGAAAACGCTCCGCCATACTCTTATAAAAATACAGCCGGCAATCCCCAAGGTCTTTCGATAGATTATATTGAGCTTATAGCAGAAAAAATCGGAGCCAAAATACAATATTTGACTCCAAGGCCGGCGAATCAAGTAATGGAAGATATCCAAAAAGACAAAGGCGATGTTGTCGCAATCATAACGCCCGACAAGGATAAAGAACAATTCTTGTTGTTCACTGAAAATTATATTACCAGTCCTGCGGTGATTGTTGTGCGCAAAGATTATCAAAAAAATACGGGACTGACTTTAAATTATTTTAATGGCAAGCGGGTGGGGGTGGTTAACGATTCCGCTTTAGAAGCGTATATTCGCATCAATTATCCCCGAGTAGTCATTGACGAAATGACCGATGACGAAATAAGTCTTCAACAGGTGGTACTCGGCGAAATAGATGCCGCGACGATGGATGTCGCGTCACTTTCATATTTCTTGTCAAAACAAGTGCTTAGCAGTGTAAAAATTGCTGGAAGCACAGGGTTTGAATACAAGCCTTCTTTTGGGATACCTAAAAATATTTCAATTCTGCAATCTATTCTTGAAAAAGGTTTATCACAAATCAGCTCCAGTGACAGAGCTTTGCTAACAGAAAAATGGATAGTTGTTCCTGAACAAGAAAAAAAGGAAAATTCTTTGTTTTCGGCAATTCAAAGTAATTCTGGTGTTGTCATACTTTATGCGTTATTTGGTTTAGGCATTATTATAGTGATATTGCTTAGGCGCAGACACAGATCTTTTGTAGCAAGCTATTTTAAAAAAGCGGAGGATATAAATGAACTGCGAACAGAAGTTTCTGGACTTGAAAAAGTGAATGATATGCTTGCAAAGGAAATCAAAGAAGTTAAAGCTGAAGAAGACAGAATTCAAGAAAAAATTAACTCACTTGGAAAATAAAAACTCTGAATTCTACCTGTGGATAACTATTAGATATAGTGCGCGCGCCATACTATAATATATAGGATATAAAAAGATATCGTCCATCCGAGATATGTTTTTCTTGTGTATTGTTTATCCGATATATTATTATATATCTTTATATAAATGGATCACGTACGAAATTTAAAAATGGAAAATCTAAAAAAAGTAATTTCATTGCATCAAGCATCAAAAATTTCTGGTTATCACCAGGATTATTTGAGTTCGTTAATACGTAAAAAAGAGATTCAAGGGGAAAAAATGGGAGGCAACTGGTTTACCACTGAAAATGAAATTAAAAACTATATTTTTAAGCAAGAAATCCGACACAAAAAATGGATTATTAAATATTTTTTGTATTTCAAGAAAATCAATAAGAGTTTTATTTACGCATTCATTTGTTTAGCGTTTCTTTCATCGGGAATATATTTTTATAGCAAAAACTACGAAGAAATTCAAGCCCAAACAGTAAATACACAACTTTCTGATATTAATAAATTGGAAGTAAAAGAAGAATTTAAAGAATTAAAATTCTAACACAAAAATAAAATGCACAAAGAAAAAGGAAAAAAGGAAATAATTTTAAGAGGAAAAACTGCAGTATTTATAGACTGGGCAAATGTCTATGGTTGGAAAAAGTCTTTAAAATCAGAAGTTGATATTTCTATTCTTTATAAATATTTAAAATCTTATAAAAATATTGGAGAAATCTATCTTTACTTTGGAAAAGACAATCATCCTAAGTCGGAAGAATTTCTAAATAGAGCAGAAAAGATTGGATACAAGATTATCACAAAACCTGTAAAATATATTTTGATTGAAAATTTTGAAACAAAAAAAATATATCGCAGAAAATGCGATTTTGACATGGAGGTTTGTATTGATGTTCATAAAAAAGTTGCAGAAAATTTTGAAAGTTTTGTTTTCTTTACAGGAGATGGAGATTTTGAACCCCTTTACAAACTGCTTGTTGAACTTAAAAAACAAACAATAGTTGTGTACACAAAAGGTCATCTTGGGAGAGAAATCTGGAATATGAAAAACGGTATTTTCAAAGTAGAACTTGAGAATTTGATAGATATATAGATATATAAACAATGTCCCCCTCGACCTTGCGGGCGGGGGGGCGTGATTAGTGTCATAATAGCAAATTTAAAAAAAATGTCAAATCAAACTGTGGATAATTAAAAAGGGATAAAAAGAATGAAAACTTTTTTTACAAAAATAAAAAAAAATACAACGAGAAAAAGTTTTTTAATTATTTTCGTTCTAATCTTGACACTTCTACCACTAGTAAATGTTTCCGCTACCACTGGCGTGCCTAAAATTTTAAATTTCCAAGGAAGGTTGATGAATTCAAGCGGAGCGCTTTTAGGTAGCTCTTCCGGCACAAATTACTGTTACAAATTTGCTATTTACGACGCTGTTTCTGCTGGTTCAAAAATTTGGCCGACTAGCGATCCGACCACTATGACGATTCTTACCCGTGAAGGTGTTTTTGATGCAAGTATTGGTGGCGCGGGTGGAGACACACTTGACCTCGCTTTCACTGACGATCAAGCGTTCGTGCAAGTAGAAGTGGCAACTAAAGTCGGCGCATCTTGTACGACCGGCGCAGATGAAGTTTTTGAAACAATGTCCCCTCGCCAACAAATTGTTTCTTCTGCGTATGCCATCAACGCCGGAACCGTAACTACTAACGCAAACTTAACCGGTCCAATTACTTCCGTCGGCAACGCCACCAGTGTCGCTGCCCAGACTGGCACCGGAACTACTTTTGTAATGAATACTTCTCCGACTTTGGTAACGCCAGTCTTAGGCGTAGCCACAGGTACAAGTCTAGCCTTGACTTATGCGGGAACAACTGCAGTAACTACCGCCTCGGGACTTGTTCTAAACGCCAATAGTCTCACCACTGGTACCGGTTTCTATGCCGCCTCATCCAGTCTAACTTCTGGTTTATTGGTAGACCTGCAAGTCTCCGGAACTGCAGCCGCAGCCAGTCAAACTGCTTTAAATATCTTAACCGCAGGAGCTAATGCTACTGCCGCCATTACCACCTATGGCGCCCAAATCTCTAATACTCACACCAATGCCACCTCTGGCACCAATGTTGCTCTCTATCTTAATGCCTCTGGCGCAACCACTGCTAACTATGGATTGATTGTGAATGCGGGAAGTGTGGGCATCGGGACGACGGCGCCAGCGGGACTTTTACACGTTTCCTCCGACACAGCCGCCACTGGACTTGCATATCTCACCCAAGCCAACGCTTCAGCTGACAGCTTTGATGTAAACTTCCGAAAAGCCAGAGGCACGGGAGCAAGTCCTACTGTCATCACCACAGCCGATGAACTCGGAGTAATCAATTTCACAGGTTACGGAGGAGCCGCAGGTTACATCACTGGAGCCGCCATCAAGGGTATCAGCAGTGGCACGATAGCTGACAGTAGAGTTCCCGGACAACTTTCTTTCTGGACTGGCACCGATGCGGCTCCTTCTGTTTTGACGGAACGAATGACTATTTTGAATAATGGCAACGTCGGCATCGGGACGACGAGTCCGCAGGTCAAGTTACATATAAGTTCTACTGCGGGGGAAACTCTCAGGCTTGAAAGTACCGTATCTCCCTACACAGCCTACTATAACGGTAATACTGGAAGTAGAATCGGTTGGTTTGGTTTTGGATACGGCTTAGCGGACTATGAATTTAGTAATGAGTCCACGGGCAGCGTTATTTTTAGGACTTCTACTGGCGGCTCTGCTCCTTTGAATGTGGCAAGAATGACAATAACAAATACCGGCAACGTCGGGATAGGGACGGCGGGGCCGTCATATCCTTTGGATGTCTTTACAACAGGCGCTACAATTGCACAGTTCAAACGAGATTTAGCAACTGATGTAGGTATCACTATTGGGGCAGATAATTCTGGTGCGCAAATTTTTACTCAAGGTGTTCATAATCTGCAATTTTGGACTAACGGCACGCAGAAAGTAACACTTGATACAAACGGCAACGTCGGGATAGGGACGGCGGGGCCAGCGGGACTTTTGCACGTTTCTTCTGACACTGTTGATTTAGGAAAAACATACCTAACCCAAGCCAACGCTTCAGCTGACAGCTTTGATGTGAACTTCCGAAAAGCCAGAGGCACAGGAGCTTCTCCTACGGTTATTACCACAGCTGATGAACTGGGAGTTATCAACTTCACTGGTTACGGAGGAGCCGCAGGTTACATCACTGGAGCCGCCATCAAAGCAATATCCTCTGGCACCATTGCCGACTCCCGAGTCCCTGCACAACTTTCTTTCTGGACTGGCACCGATGCGGCTCCTTCTGTTTTGACGGAACGAATGACTATTTTGAATAATGGGAATGTGGGGATTAACACCACCGCCCCACTTCTTAAACTAGATGTTGCCGGTTCGGGCAGATTCACAGAAACAGCTTCTTCCACTCTCACCGGCACAGCCGATCCTGCTGCCAGCCAAGTATTACCCGGCACAAGCACTTTATTTACCACAGAATTAGTTATTGGAGACAGAATTACTATCAATAGTGAGACAAGGACCGTTATGGCTATAGCTTCCGACACCAGTTTAACTGTTGATGCCAATTTCACCAATACGGCTTCAGCCAGCGTAACCAAGTTGCCTGCTACTTTCATTGCCAGAGATTCAAATAATTCGACTCAAATGGTTATAAATGATTTGGGCATAACCTCTGTTAACAGTTTAGAAACGGGGGCAATAAACTTTGATACTGACGCCGGAGCTGTCTCATGGGCAGATATTCCAATTTCTACGTCTGCATTAGCTGGCACAATAGAAAGTTATTCAGCTCAAATTGGCGCTACTTCGGTTCTTACTGTTTATGGTGAGGCCGATGGTTCTGGTTTATCACGAAATCTTAGGGTCGGCATCGGCACCACGGCGCCACTTCTCAAACTAGACGTGACTGGTTCAGGTAGATTCACTGGAGCGGCGACTTCAGTCTTGACAGGATCCATTGATGCGATTGCTTCCACTACTGTCACCGGTGTCGGCACGCTCTTTACCACAGAATTAGTGGTAGGTGACAGAATCACGATTACAGGCGAAACCAGAACTGTCACCGCTATAGCTTCCGCCACCAGTTTAACTGTTGATACCGCCACTACAGATACCGCTAATGATACTTCACCTGATAAGTTAGCCGCTATTTTTGTGGCTAGATTATCTAGTAATGCTGTCGGTATGGTTGTAAATGATTTGGGTTTTGTTGGAATTGGGACATCCAGTCCAGGGACTATTCCTCTAGAAGTTAAAGGTACTGGTACCGGCGCAACCATTGCAAAATTTACAGATGTTAACACCACAGGCTGTACCTTGGCTACTGGAGGAACCATTGCTTGTTCTTCTGATATTAGATTAAAGAAAAATATAGAAAATATAATTTATGGATTAGACACGGTTATGAATTTAAGGCCAGTATCATATAATTGGAATTATGAAAATGACAATAATGTGAAAAGTCTCGGCTTTATTGCTCAAGAAGTTGAAGTCCTAGTTCCTAAATTAATAACTACTGACACCGATGGCATGCAATCTTTAAATACTACCGGAGTGGTCCCAATATTGACTAAAGCTATTCAAGAATTGAATTTGAATTTGAGCGCAACCGCTGGCACTATCATTCCTCTGGCTGATTCTGCCACAGAGTCTTTTGTAACCGCTTTTTTTAAGAATGTTTATGCTAAAATTGGAGCTTGGCTCGCGGATGCCGGGAATGGTATAGCAAAAATTTTTACAGGAGAAATAGACACAAAATCCTTGTGTGTCTCGGATGACACTGGAGCAAAAACCTGCATAACTAAATCTCAACTAGACGCATTATTAACCGGAGCTCCCGCTCTTATTCATATTCCTCCAGTCCCAACACCTGAACCAACACCTGAACCTACACCGGATCCTGCGCCAGACCCGACTCCAATTCCAGATCCTACACCAGAGCCAACACCTACGCCTGAACCTGAACCTACTCCAGTTCCAGAACCAGAATCTCAACCAGAACCTGATTCGGCTCCTTCAGAAACTCCAGCGCCTGAACCTGAACCTACTCCAGAACCAATGCCCCAGCCAGAACAGTGATAAAGAATTTATGATATTATATAATTATGAAAGACAAAGCATTAATTGAATTGATTATAGTATTAATTCTTGTTGGTTTTGGGTTCTGGGCGCTGTATAAAGATTCTGTTTCTAATGTGAACAATAATACGGTTAATGATCAGGAAATAATTCCTTCAGAAGATGTAAATAAAAAATAATGTAAATATCAATGTTTGAATTTATTTTTAAGATTTGGTATATGATGGTTGTTTTGCCCTTCCTTATCTTTTTAGAGGGAAATAAAATGTTTTCAAATTTTTTAAAGAAGAAAAACATATATTTGCATTGGGATGTCTTTCATTCTTTTCTTTTTATTCTAATTATTTTATACATTATTTTATGGGTGAAAGGATATCGTTAAATTTATGATAACAAATTTTTTTTTTAAGACACTGCTTCTTTTTTTAGGAATGATAATTCTCGGGCTTATTGGGGTTTTCTTGGTGAGTAATTTTGCAATATGTGAATTTGATATATTATGTTATATCAAGCAAGCCTTGCTTTGATTTAAATTTGTGATATATTTTACTTACCGCAAAGAAGATAGGCAACCGAAAGGTTTTAAAAAGTCCCTAATTCCGACACAGTCGGAACGGGCGAACAAAACAAAGTTTTGTTCTAGCCTATTTAGTGGGTCGATATTCCGTCAATAGGGCGGATAAGCTTGCGGCTTAACAAAGCCGTTTTTTAATTGAAAATTTTTTAGCAATCAATAATTATGCTACAAAAATCAAAAAAGGAAGAAATAATCAAGAATCTTGAAGCAACAATAAAGGGATCCGAATCTCTCGTTTTTGTGAATTTTCATGGTTTGAAAGTAAGCGATGAAACAATATTGCGTCGAGATCTTCGAAAACAGGGAGTGGGTTATAAAGTTTCCAGAAAGACGCTTCTTGCCCGCGCTTTAAAAGGGAAAGCAGAAGGCGAAATTCCAGAACTTGCCGGAGAAGTTGCTATTGCATATTCTAAAGACGAAATAGCAGGACCGCGTGAGATTTATAATTTCCAAAAAACCCACAAAGGAATTCTGAATATTTTAGGTGGAATTTTTGAGGGGAAATTTATCGGGAAAGATATGATGATGGAACTGGCAATGATACCGGCAAGGGAAGTGTTGCTTTCAAAATTGGTATTTTTGCTGAAATCGCCTATGCAACGCTTAGTTCTTGCAGTAAATGAAGTGGCGAAGAAGAAGTGATTAAAAGCTAACTAGCCGATTAGCTAACTAGCTAATTAACTGAACGAAAACATTATGTCAAAATTTGATTCGTTTTTAAAAGAATTGGAAAGCGCTTCAGTCTTAGAATTAAATGAACTCGTAAAAACCATAGAAGAAAAGTTTGGAGTGTCGGCGGCTACAGTCGCGGCTCCCGCCTCCAAAGCACTTTTACTGTTATTTTGGCCACCGCTGGCGAGCAGAAAATCGCTGTGATGAAAATCGTAAAAGAAACTCTCGGTCTTGGCCTGAAAGACGCGAAAGATTTGGTTGATGCCGCTCCTTCAACTCTGAAAGCGGGAATGAAGAAAGAGGAAGCAAACGATTTGAAGAAAAAAATCGAAGCGGCTGGTGGAAAAGTCGAGCTCAAATAAAATAACTCGACTTTTCGGCCGGAAGTGCGTAGGCGCTGAGGCGGGGTCGCGCAAAATTCCAGCAGAAATTTATGCGTGACAAAGTCGAGCTTAAATAACTTTATTTAATTTAAGCCTAAAAACGGAAGCAAGGCTTCCGTTTTTTGAGTAAAAGAATCTGCTTTAAAATGTGAGAAATTATTTCGAGCAAACCCATTTAATCCAAAATTAAGAATACATAAATTACATGGAACAATGCAAGAATATTGGGCCTTTTCTATTTCCTACAATTATCGTATAGGTTTTACTTTTATTGAGGGTGATCTTGCGCGATTCCATGCTATCGGCAATCACGATATTTATAAATAATTCCACCTCTCACAACAATAGAATTCTGGATTTTTTACTGTGGATAACTTATTTCACTAATTCCCTCGGGGGGGGGGGTATACTTAGAGGTATATGAAAAAATATACGTTATTTTTGTCTAGTTTTGTTTTATTATTTATTTTACTAGGTTTTAACGTTAATTCTGTTAATGCGGTCAACTGCGCTCCCGGTGAATTATTTAATTCGACAACTGGCCAAGCTTGCGGCACAACCACAACAGTTGTTGAATGCCCAACTGGCGATTTGTTTAGTTCAGTAACGGGCCAGCCTTGTACTGTGTGGCGAGATAATCCTGCTGGGGCCAATGTCGCAACATTGCTTGATACCTTATTTAAACGAGAACTTGCAATAGGTTCAAAGGGCGAGGATGTCAAAGCGCTTCAACAAATTTTAAAAGATGCTGGCTTTCTTTCAGGAAAAGTTGATGGTTCTTATGGTCCTATCACCAGAAACGCTGTAACGAAATATCAAAAAGAAAATAGTCTTAGTACAACAGGAAAAGCTAATTTGGATACTTTTGAAAGAATTAAGATTATGCCGTGGTATTTACTATGTCCTTTAGTTAAGGATTCGGAAGGATTTGATGCTACTTGTCCAACAATACCAGCTATCGCGCCTCCAGTTATTAGCGGAATAAAAGGACCACAATCATTAAATGTTTATCAACAGGGAACTTGGATTATAACAGCTTACGATAAAAATAAAGGAAATCTTTCATATTCGGTTGATTGGGAAGATAATCCAGCTACTCCGGGCTTTTCAGTTCAGCACACATCTCCTTTATTGCAACAAAATGCGATTTTTACCCATAGTTATTCGCGATCAGGAATATATACTCCAAAATTTTATGTACAGAATGAAAATGGACAAAGCGCGCAAACGAGTTTAAGTGTGAATGTGGGAAATACAACAACCCCTTCCATTACCGTCCTTAGTCCGAATGGGGGAGAGAGTTGGCAAAAGGGAACGACGCAGACAATCAAGTGGCAGGACAGATCTCCTCTCCCATCGTGCATTGTTAACAGTGATGGAACAAGTGGTGAAGGATGTTATATACGCTATGACCTCAAACTTGTACCATACTATCCTCCTTGCACAATCGGCTTTCCCTGTACCGCCATTTCCCTATACACAGTTCCCTACACGATTGCCAAGGGAGTATCGGGTCAATCTTATCAATGGTCAGCGGGGCAAGTGTTGCCAATAGAAACCCAGACAACGCTCGCTCCCGATGGCTCCTACACCGTCCAAATCTGCCAATCAGGAACCAATACTTGCGACCAAAGCGATTCCGCGTTCACCATCGCCGCGGAGAGCAGAAAACTTTCCCCTTGTAACAATCTAGGCGACGTGAACGCTGACGGTTTTGTCACTGAAGATGATGCGGAAGTCGTTAGGCAGATTGTTTCTGGGTTGAGACCGGCTTCAACGGAAGAAACAAGACGTTCTGATGTCAACGCGAGTGGCACCGTCAATACTTTGGATGTAACTTTAATTAGACGATATGTCACGGGTCTGGATATCACATTTTCTGGCTGTACCCAACCCTCCATCACCGTTCTTAGTCCGAATGGGGGAGAAGTGTGGCCAGTCGGTTCAACGCAAGTAATAAAATGGAATAATACCTCCGGCGGTCCAGTGAACCTTACTCTAAGCAACTATCTTGCCTGTTTGACTGCCACGCCGGCTTGCGGCGCGCCAACAGTTCTTTACCAACTGGCGAATAATCTTTACGGTTCTAACTATTTCTGGACTACCGGCAAGACCTCAAGCGGCGGCGATATACCCGCCGGGGAGTACAAAGTTACCGTTTCGTCAGCCACAAACGGAAGCGTTACCGACCAAAGCGATTCCGTTTTTACCATCACCGCTCCAGCTACAACTTCTAACACACTTGATTTATCAGCCTCAGCATATTCTGCGTTTTCTTCTTTCCCATCTGGTTGTACATCAAATCAAGGTTACAGTATCACCACAGGTAAACTTTGCAGTAGTCGCTAAATCAAATAGAAAAACGGAAGCAAGGCTTCCGTTTTTTCTATTTGATTTTTTTGAAAAAAGCATTACAATACGGAAATGGAAATTTTAGGAAAAATACTGGGCAATGGAGCGCGAGTAAAGATAATGCGACTGTTTTTGCTTAATAGAAGCAAGGGTTTTAAAAATAAAGATATCGTAAAACGAAGTCGAATCAGTCCCGATGCCGTTCGCCGAGAACTTAGATTGTTAGCTTCCGTCAATTTTATTAAAAGACACTCTTTGGCTTCTTTGGATTGGTATTTTAATCCTCTTTTCAAATATGGCGAAGAATTCAAAGATTTGTTGCTTAGTTCGGATACTTTAAACAAGCAGGTTATTCTGAATAATTTTAAAAAAGTTGGACGAGTAAAACTCATTATAGTTTCTGGAATATTTATTAAAAATGATGATAGCCGGGTGGATTTGCTGATTGTCGGGGACAAAATGAAACGAGGCAAGATTGAAAAAGGGGTCCATAAACTTGAGGCCGAAATTGGCGTAGAACTCGTTTACGCTATTTTTGACACAAAAGAGTTTATTTATAGGCTAAATATGTATGATAAACTTGTCCGAGACATCCTTGATTACCCGCACGAAGTTCTTTTGCAGGCTAAAGAGTTATCCACACAAACCTTAAAAAAGAGCTAGAATTTGGTATAATAAGGACTGGAACTTTAATAAGGTCGAAACTTAGAAAAGTATTTTATTAATCATTAATGTTTTTTTACTATTATGAATAATATTTGGCTTACGTGGGGTGATGTTTTTAATTCATCGCTTCAAGAATTATGGTGGGGTTTTATCCAATTTGCTCCAAAGCTTGTGATAGCAATCGTACTCTTTGCAATAGGTTGGATTTTAGGCAGTGTTATTGCCAAAGCCCTTGAGCAAGTTTTTAGCGCTTTAAAAATAGATAGTCTTTTAAAACCTATCGGCATAGACAGTTTTTTTAGAAAAGCGGGAATGGGTTTAAATTCTGGATATTTTGTTGGACAAGTGGTAAAGTGGTTTGTCATCATCGTTTTCCTTATTCCATCGCTTGATTTAGTTGGCCTAAACAGCATTAAGGATTTCTTGCAATACGATGTATTAGGTTTCT
>Ga0209210_1002163_pt1 | contig 14740 bp, 17 predicted proteins | sample RifGroA1_FD_183991 | JGI IMG/M metagenome (GOLD analysis project Ga0209210, IMG submission 183991) | Contaminated groundwater microbial communities from Rifle, Colorado, USA - Rifle Groundwater A1 (SPAdes) (version 2) | ecosystem: Environmental > Aquatic > Deep subsurface > Groundwater >...
CCTGGATAAAAAACTTTTGGCGCGTCAGAGTAAGAAGAGATTACAAACCTGCGATATACAAAGCTTTTGTATATTTAGCACTTATTATTGTCCTATTAAGACAAAATTAGTTTTGAAATGAGTTCATAAACTGATAGATTAGGATATTGGAGAATCCAATTGACATGATAAAAATCAGACTGAATTATTTTCCTTCAACTTTTCTTTCTTGATTTTTTGAATCAACTCGCTTTTGTATTCATCCTTTGTTTTTGACAATTTCTTTATTACATATTTCCAATCTGTGCTTATTTCACAAACATCATAGATGGTGTCAAGCAACATATCCTCCATACCGGAATTGTTCCAGTCATAAAAAAAGAATAATTTATCGATCAATTCGAGCTTGAGTTGTTGAGTAAGTTTTTGTTGCTTAAACAATTCAACTATGTCATCAAGCAGTTCAAACGCTTCATCTTGTTCTGATTCGGAACCGCCGCCATACTCATTGTGTTCTGTCAGAATTTCACTAACGCGATCAATTAACTGCCGGAACTGTTGTTCGTAAATGTCGGTAATATTTGAACGATCGCCTTTTTTCTCCAACTTTTTGATGACCGTTTTAAGTAGTATTTGCTTCCAATCCCGATGGTTTTTAAGTGAAAGTAATAACAGCTCTATAAGTTCTGTTGTATCAAGTAATTGTAGTTTTTCGCTGAGTGTTTGTGTCGCAGTCTGATTCTTATGTGCTTTGGCAAGAATTTCTTCTTTTTGATCCAGAAAAGTCAGTAATGTAGCCACGATATGTTTGCATCCACTACCTTCATAAGGACAACTACAGGCATAAGAGAGCTTTCCATTGGTGTCGGTTATTTCCACCGAATATGTATCATAACTGCCGCGTACCCGACCATGCAGCGTGCTATCCTCAAGCGTAATTCTGCTCACTGCATGAGATTTAAAATAATCAAGTCCGCGCTGAAATATTTTTTCGTTATCAGCACCCAGTTCGATATCTTTTCTGGTTACATGAGAAAATGGAATTCCAGTCATGGGACTATTATAACGTGCAAGGCAATGAGGTTACCATTAGGCCATTGAAGTTTGCTATACTACTATTAAGAGGTGAATATCTATGACACAATCGAACTTAAACTTGATTAAACAAAAAGCAGTTCCTATTCTCAAAGAGGCAGGCGTTACCCGTTCTGCGCTCTTTGGTTCGTATGTCCGAGGAGACCATACAAGTGAAAGTGATATTGATCTTCTTGTTGATGTCCCCAGAGGAACCACACTATTTGATATTGTTGAACTACAAACGAGACTAGAAGAAACGTTGCAAAAGAAAGTTGATCTGGTGACCTATCGTTCGATTCACCCACGTTTAAGGGAAAGCATTCTTAAACATCAGGTACAAATTCTATGAAAAAAAACCTTGAGATTTATTTACAGGATATTATTGAAAGCAGTGAACTTATCCAAAAACGTATCAAAAATGTCACCCAAGAAATATTTGAAGACAACATTGACCTCCAAGATATGGTGATTCACCGTTTAGAAATCATTGGTGAAGCAGTCAAACATATTCCTCAAGAGTTTCGGGACGCGCATCCAGAAATTATGTGGCATCAACCAGCCGGTATGCGAGATAAGTTAATCCACGGATATGATGCGGTCGATCTCACCATCGTTTGGGATACCATTACACAGGAACTTCCTCCATTTACCGAGCAAATAAAAAAACTTCTTAAGGAATCAAAACAGTAAACAAATCATCGGTACGGTTTCTCTTCTAAACAAATAGTATCCGCCTGCAAATTTCAGTGAAACTCACAAAATCAGCTATAATAACAGCAGTCTTTTTACCTATTATGACAAACCAATCCGTTATTGACCAGACAAAAATTGATCTATATAAATTATACTTCCGTGGTCGAGAAGATATTTATGCGCGATTTTGGAATAATCCCTATAAAAAATCATCAGGTTTTTCACCAGTGTACACTTTAAATAAGCAAACAATTCCGTTTTCAGATAATATAATTTTAGATCACCTAAACGGAAAAGAAGTAATTGGAATTTATCCACTTCTTAAAAAGAACACCACGTTTTTTCTAGTAATTGATTTTGACCGTCAGAACTGGTTACGCGAAGCACAAAAAGTCGTGAGTGTTGCTCAAAAGCATAAACTTTCTTGTTATCTTGAACGTTCAAGATCAGGCAAGGGTGGACACGTCTGGTTTTTCTTTGAGATTAATATACCGGCATGGAAAGCACGGCAGTTAGGTAAATTACTTTTAAACGAAGCACATATTCTGTCCCGGCATACTTTTGATCGCTTATTTCCCAGTCAAGATGAACACTCAGGCAAAGGTTTTGGCAATTTGATTGTGTTGCCTTTAAGCGGCAAATACTTACCTGGAGGTAATACTACTTTTGTTAATGAAACTGGACTACCATATCATGATCAGTGGGATTTTCTTTCAACATGCAGAAAAGTTTCTGTGACACAGGTTGATACTCTAATTCAATCCAGGTTAACCACTTCATTTCCTCAACAAACACATGAACCAAAAATAGTAGATCAAGTAACACCCGCAGAAAATGAGGAATCAGATACAGCAGTCAAAACTACAGATTCACCCCAGGCTCAGTTGGTACTTAAGAACCAAATTTTCATTCCTGAAACACAGCTTCCAGATAAACTCTACAAATTCCTCAAAAGTAAACTTAATTTTTCCAATCCGCAATTTTATGAACTCGAGCGGCGTGGATATTCAACCTGGAATACCCCACGATTCTTAAAAAATATTGAACGGACAGAAACTGGAATTTTAGTGCCAGCAGGATTTTTGTCAGAAATTCAAGCCTTTGCTATAAAAAATGATCTTGCCTTACAGATTAAAAATCAACAGGTTATCCACAAGCCGATAAGCTTCAAAACCAAACTCCAACTTCGATCAGAACAACAGAAAATATCAAAGGAGCTATTAACTCATGACCGTGTCATTTTGGAAGCCAAACCAGCATTCGGTAAAACCATAGTTGCCCTTTACTGCATGAAATGGAGAAGACAGAAAACACTCATCGTCGTGCATACCAGAGCCTTACTTCAGCAATGGAAAAAACGGATTGAAGAATGGTTTGAATTAAAGAACAAAGATATAGGCATCATCGGTGAAAATAAATGGCAAATAGGCAATAAAGTTACCATTGCTTCTTATCAAACGCTAGCCAGACGGGGAATGAATGAAGTAAAAAATACTTTTGGATTGGTTATTATCGATGAATGTCATCATGTACCTGCCTCGACATTTAAGAAAGTGATCAAACAGATTTCAGCAAAATATATCCTTGGACTTACCGCAACTGCCTTTCGTAAAGACCAACTTGAACGTCTAATGACCTTTTATATCGGTCCGATCATAAAAGTTACCGATGAACCAACGGAACAACTAGAAAATAACAAACAAAATGCAGTGCCGACCAAACTTATCACTAAAAAAACAACGTTTCAGATCAACGGAAAAAGTACTACAGAGTTTACAGAACTTGCCAACTACTTGATAAGCAACACTGCTCGTAATCAGCAAATAGTGACTGATGTCACATCAGCACTTAATGCGGGCATGAAATGTCTTATACTTACTGAACGAATTGAACATTGCCAAACGTTTCTCGAGCTGGTGCGTAAAGAAGCAAAAGGGATCCATGCAGCTATTGCTGAGGGAAATATGACCAGAAAGAAACGCGAACGCCTACTCAAACGAATCAGACAAGAGAAATTTCAACTACTCATTGCCACAGGAAAACTCATCGGTGAAGGTTTTGACTGGCCGGAACTGACTCACTTATTCTTAGCCTTTCCTTTTTCCTGGAAAGGCAAACTGATTCAGTATGTGGGACGAGTCCAACGAGTAAGTGCTGGAAAATCAGCTGCATATGTCTACGACTACGTCGATTTTGACGTACAGATGCTCAAAATTATGTATTTCAAACGCCTGAGAACCTATCGGGCTTTAGGACTGACAAAAGAAAAAACATATACTACTCAGAAATCAAAAATCTCTGAAAATCAGCTGGGATTATTTACATAAACATACTAAAACAACTCAAACTTACGATTGAACTGGTTCCCGCAACCAGTTGGTATAACAATATGCGATCTCTCATGCTCGAAACAAAATGGGATATTTTACGAAAGAAAATCTATGCCGATTACAATTATTGCTGTGGCGTTTGTGAGATAAACAATACTACTCTCCATTGTCATGAAATCTGGGAATATGATGATCTCAACCATATTCAAAAACTCAAAGGGTTTATTGCTCTTTGCAAATTCTGTCATTGGGTGAAACATATTGGTCTTGCTGGTATGCGCGCCAGCGAAGACGAACTCGATTTTGAGCAGATTGTTGCGCATTTTATGAAAGTGAATAGTTGTGATCGGCAAACATTTGAAGCACACCGAAACCAAGCATTTCGTATTTGGGAAGAGCGGTCAAAACATCAGTGGCAGATACAATTAGGTGAATTTGCTTTATAAGTTATTGGATAATCACAAAGTAATAAGGCGGATGATAAATAGAATAATCCGTATGGTTGGCAAACGATACTTGCAGGTTGCTTGATAATACCAGTGTTCATAAAGTGTTTTGTGAACTATCAGTTGTGAGTCAAATTCCCGATCATTTTTTATATGTGAAAGTGAATTTCCGGCAATCCGCTCAATCGCGAGAGTAAGGAGTCCGTACTCATAATCGGCAGAAAAATCATTAGCGGTTATTTTTTCTCGATAAATACTGCAAAGTTGTTTTTCAATGTACAGATAGACTTTAACTTTCTTTCTGATTACCGGATCAGCAATACTGATTTTTAAGAATTTTTGCTTGCAGGTTTTGTGGAGTATAAAACACCGGATATGGCTTGGGTTAAAAAGAAGTATTTTGGATACTCGCTTTATCAGCCGTGGTTGATTGTTGGCTGTTCTTATGCACTCTGCGATTCTGAAACTCGCAAAAGACTGAGTAAATAACGAGAAACGGATTGTATAGAAGCTGTTTTGCATGGCGTACGCATTGTAGCTTAAATCATTATAAATATATCAAAGTATATCAATAGAAGTTGAGACACCCCTTTTTATACTGTCTCATTTGTCTCATTTCGCTTCGAAGTAAGACACCATATCCTAGAGATTTGATACAATAATCATGTTAGGAGTAGGTCGGAGTTATAGGGACGTGGGGTTCCAGACCCACATGCTCCGCTTTTATGATTGTCAAAAAAACATATAAACTAATGGAAAAGTGGAAGAAATAAATAACTCTCCAGATTTTTTAACTGATGTTAAATGGCACAAAGTAACGAAAATATTATTTGAAGTAACTGCAAGAAATAAAAGCAATACCAGTAAAAAAATAGCTATTGAGATAGAACCTGGATCATCATATGGTGCAGGAACAATATTATCTATCGAAGGTGATAATGAAGAGTGGACTAGAAGTACAAAAACTGAACTAGAAGAAATACTTAATGATCTGAATGATGTTAATATTCTAACTCGTTATAGATGGTTTATTTCTTTAGCAGCATCAAGTTTATTTTCATATTTATTATATTCTTCAATTTATAGATTCGATATTAATGATTTAGTATATAACTTGTTACACTGGTTTAATAATGATTTTTTTAAAATCATATTAATAGTAACTAATTTTGTTATTTGGTATTACATATACAAAATAATGACTAAAGCATTTCCTAATTTAGTTATAACTGATAATTATTCCCCTTATAGTAATAATATTATTAAAATAATCAGTTTTTTCTTTTTGGCAGCTCTTGGAAATGCTTTTTACGATTTGGTAATAATCTTAATTAAAAAATAGGTCTAGCATAGTCTAGGATTCTCCGCTTTTATGAACCCACTTCTGATTGCTCACCGGGGAGACACGGTCAACTTTCCGAAAAATACGTTGATAAATTTCGTTGCTAACAGAACTGAATAAATAACCCACATCACTTATCACATGACAAAAGATCTTACTTGTTTTATCGGTCTCAAAGCATTTATTCGAAACGACAAGGATTTGTTAATCCTTCACAATCCGCTAATGGGACTGGACTTGCCGGGCGGAAAAATTCAGGAAAATGAGCTTGATTTGAAGCGTGCGTTACAGCGGGAAGTTCGTGAAGAGACAAATTTGTCTATATCCGTTGGGGCACCATTTTTTACCTGGTTTTTTACCGTACCCACCGATTCCGGACATCGCAGCGCCGGAAAGAAAATTTTTAGCGTTGGCTATCAGTGCACCTACATTTCTGATAAAGTAAAATTAAGCAGTGAACATGACTGGTATAAGTGGATTAACAAAGATAATTATCGAAACTATTTGAAAAACTCTTCTTTTGCGCCTGCTTTGACTGCGTACTTTAGCCTTAAACAAGACTCAAAATAGCTTTTCTTGGTAGCTTTTCTTCCCCAACTATGCTATACTCCTGTCACAGATTTAAACTAATAAGTCTGTTTAAATTTGGTTGCGTTTCAAGCAAGTTAAGATACCCTACATACAACTTCTGTATCTTTTGAACTTCTGTAAACAACTCTCATTTAGACAGCCTTCTTGGTTTAATTATAAAAATAGCGACCTGTCTAAGAAGACAGGAAAAGGAGAAAAACCATGGCTAAGAACCTTTTTGTGGGCAGTTTGCCTTATTCAATAACCGAAGATACCCTCGGATCCTTATTTTCCCAGCACGGTCAGATCGTATCTTTAAATATTATTAAAGATAAGTACACGGGCCAGAGCCGAGGCTTTGCATTCGTCGAGATGGGCACTGATGAAGAAGCGCAAAAAGCAATCAAAGAATTGAATGGTTACAACCTCGAAGGCAGAAGCCTGGTGGTTAAAGAAGCCTTACCCAAACCCGACTACAACCGGGATCGGGGCGGCAGCTTCGGCGGAGGTGGCGGTGGTGACCGACGCGGTGGCGGTGGCTATTCAGATCGGCGCAACAAACGCTATTAAAAAACACAAACGGAAAACAACCATGGTACAGATAACCCCATGTATTCGTTGTGGCAAGAATCGGATCATTTCCAAAACCTGGACAGAAAAGATTGGTGAGTCTAAGGTCGTGCGGACTGATACGGTCTGTCCTGATCCAGAGTGTCAGAAGATCGTGGAAGAACAGTTACAGGTGAGAAATGACCGGATGCGCCAGGTTCAGGAACAGTCGCTTAAGCGCCGCGCCAACTTCAGACGCAAAAAAGTGGATATTGTTTTGAAGTAACTCATCTCGCACGCAGCACCATAATTCCAATTGGCACCCACAACACGAGTAGCGGAAAAATTGTCAAATCTGGAGTGTGTGCTGCAAAAATACTTAAACCAATATTACTGAGCATGAGTCCAGCTATCCCAATCCGTTGCTTTCTCACTGAGGTTACCAAACTTAAGAAACAGTTTGCCCACAACAAATCAGCGCTTCCCATAAATTGATCACCGATTGCAACACTCAATGGAAACCCAATGGCTTCAGTTGTGCCGATGACGGCATCTGCAAGCGGAGTTAACCAGACATAGATGATATCGTATGCAAACCAGATGAGACTAATAATAACGAAGCGTTTTCTGGTCAATAATTTCATTTGCGTAAAAAAGGGCCCAAACCAGAGTAATGAGAAAAAAATGAACAGGTTGTGAGTAAATACTGTCGGATACAAAAGCCTGGCACCGATGAGAAGTAGTGCGATACCGATCCAGAATAATTTAATGTGCAGCTTTTGGTTCATTCCCAACCAAAGCGCATGACCTAGTAGTAGCGCGCTAAAAGCTGCTTTCATATACCAAAGCACAAATAAACGCGGACCTAAAATCGTAAAACCAAGCGTAGCCAGTACCCCAAGACTGATAACAATGATGAGTACGAGCACATTGGGGATACGAATTTGTTGTGATTTTGTTTTAACAGTCAACCGGCGGCGGCTTTCCCAAATAGAAATAATCAGGAAACAGAAGATGACGACATGAAACAAAATAGAACTACTCATGCATTACATTTTATAATCTAAATGAAACTAAACTGCTACTCTTAATTCCTGTGTTATACTGACTCTCATGCCAGATACGACACTTAATCAGTTACAACAATACAAACCCCTAATCATCAATCAACTGAATACTTTCATTGCAAAGAAATCTCCGCAATTCTCTCAGGTCAATGAATGGGGCAGTGACACTCTGGAACGGCTACTTGAATTTAGTAAAAACGGCAAAATGATCCGAGGTGCTTTGCTGTTATTTAGCACGGAAATGTTCGGCCGGAAAATTACTGCCGAACACATGAAAGCTGCTGCTGCACTTGAACTTATCCAATCAGCCATACTGATTCACGATGACATTATTGACCAGGATGCATTGAGACGTGGCAAACCGGCGATGCATACACAATTCCAGGCAATTGGAATAAATAGAAAATCAACAAACCCCGTGCAGTTTGGAATTTCCCTGGCAATTTGTGCCGGTGACGTTGGCTTCTTTCTGGCGTTTGAACTTCTTAATTCACTTACGGTTTCACCGGAAACAAAAACCCGGATCACAAAACTTGTCCTGGAAGAAATTCAGTTGGTTGAGCTTGCGCAAATGCAGGATGTTTTTTTTAGCGCTACCAGTAAGCAAATTGAGGAAACAGAAATTCTCAAGTTATATCAGTTTAAAACCGGCCGGTATACGTTTTCCCTACCACTTACCTGTGCAGCCTTATTTACTAAACAACCAACACAAATAATCACTAAAATAACACAGTTGGGGGAGTACTTGGGCATATTATTTCAACTCAAAGATGACGAACTTTCTTTATTTGGCACAAGTAAGGTAACAGGAAAGCCGGTAGGTACAGACATCAGCCGCAATAATAAAACTCTATACCACCATTATCTTTTTGTTTTGGCTGACTCTGCTCAGAAAAAACGTCTGAATACAGTTTTTGGTAACCCGAATCTTTCAGTAAAAGACATGGCTTTTGTTCAAACATTGGTCAATGACTTAGGAATAAATAATCTGATCCGAAAACAGAAACAAATTTTGGAACGCAAAGCCCGCGAAATTATCAGCACACTTCCGGTTGCACCTCTGCATAAAGAATTTTTAATAGCGCTTATTTCATATAACCAAAACCGCGCTAAATAATGGAAATCACTCCAGATGCGGTAACCTCATTCCAACAGAAAAATTACGAGTACTTTTCCCAAAACCAACGCTCACTTCCCTGGCGGAGAACTACCAATCCATACCACATCCTTGTATCTGAAGTCATGCTCCAGCAAACACAGGTAACTCGTGTGATAAGTAAGTATCAACAATTCTTAAATGAATTTCCGGACGTTAACAGACTCGCTGCTACCCCACTCACTCACGTACTTAAAGTGTGGAGTGGGCTCGGATACAACCGCCGCGCAAAATATTTACGTGAATCAGCCGGCATAATTAAAAATAAATTTGCCGGCCGGGTACCACAAACTATTACTGAATTAATCACGCTGCCCGGCATCAGTCACGCCACTGCCGCGGCAATTTGTGCATATGCCTTTAATCAGCCGGTGGTATTTATCGAAACTAATATTCGGACTGTTTTCCTGTACGAGTTTTTTAAAGATGAGCAGGGAATTTCTGACAAAAAAATAATACCTCTCGTCATGAGTACCCTTGACCGGAACCATCCACGAGAATGGTATTGGGCGCTCATGGACTATGGAACGTATTTGAAAAAAACCTTTGGTAATCCCAATATCCGCAGTAAAGAGTACATGAAACAAAGTAAATTTGCTGGCTCAAACCGGCAAATCCGGGGGTTAATTCTGAAAGTATTATTGGAAAAATCCGCTTTAACCAGAGGACAACTCACACAACTTCTCGAAAGAAATTTAGAACAGGTCAGCGCAATCTTACAGCAAATGGAAAAAGAGGGGTTAATTAGTCAGACAGGTGACCAATTCGTGATTAAACCATAAATCGGTTATAATGCTTACTGCTTTGGTTTCGGGCTTGCCCGCCGACTTGGCTTTCGTAGCCGTTTCGGCGAAGGAGGCAGCTTTAGCGCAGGCGGGGATTAGTTCAGTTGGCTAGAACGCACGGCTGGGGGTCGTGAGGTCAGAGGTTCAAGTCCTCTATCCCCGACTAGTATGTAGTAGACGCTCTTTTAGGAGTGTCGCGAACGGCTCTTTTAGTTGATAGGACAATACTTTTTGCTCGTCAACTGTAAAGTTCAAGAAAATATAACGACAAACTCTATCTTTAATCACTACGTCTGCGGATTTGAAGATACTGGCGGCATTTTTTGATAAGTTCAAGAATTGTTCTATAGTGAGTCGGTCTGTTTCCGGCTCCCTCAATTGCGCTTCTAAATCTTCAATCTCTCCTTTAAGCTCCTCTATTTGTGTATCTAGCTCAGCAATTTTGTGTGATATGACTTTCCATACTGAGCTATCTGTTTCAATTTTAACTATTTGAAGAGCGCGTTCTTTATGCTCCTGTATGACTGATTTAAGAATGCCTCGTTTATTGTGGAGTTGTTTTCGGACGCTCTGACGTTTCACATCCGTAACTTGATTTAGATTTTTGTAGTAATCTTGATACTCTTTTTCTGTAAAATTAAGTCCGTCGGCCAAAAACTCGTAAATGAAATCAAATACCACTTTAGCTCTAATTGACCGCTTTTTACGCGAGCAAAACTCGTTATCGCACCGGTAATACAAATATCTTTTAGCACTCTGACTTGTTGATGGTGCAACTACACACGGATTATTGCAATAAGAGCAGAGCACCATACGACGAAGAGGATAAAAAGTAATTTTATGAGGGGTGGTTGGTCGTATTTTACGATAATCTAGTCGTTGTACGCTAATATAATCGGCTTCTGAAACAGCCGGTACAAAGTTGTAAAGCTCACATAGATTAACTTCTTGACCAGCTTGGATAAGTACACCTCGATAAAAGGGGTCATGGAAAATCTTGCTGAGTATCCGCTTATCCATATCTACATTTTTTCTGGATTTTTTGATAACTCTTGCATAACCGTTTTTGTTCATATAGTCGGATATGACTTCAATTGCGGTTGCTTTTCCCCTCATTTGCCATGCCTCACAAATAAGCTCAAAGTTCTTAACGTCTGGTCGATATATACCGTCCTCGTTGAGGTACCCATGCTTGGGTATAGGTGTCCTACCTTCTCTAAAGCGGCTACGCACCCCGCGTGTCACTTTTTGTGATAAGTCGTCAGAGTATTGTTTGGACAATACAAATGCCATACCGAGGAGCATTTTTCCGTTCGCATCATTGGTAAAATGATGAGTAACAAACTTCAAATCTTTTATTACACCTTGGTCTATTAGGTCAATAATCTCGCCGCCCTCTTTCATATTGCGTGCAAGTCTGTCTGGGTTCCACGCAAGAATACTGTCATATTTTCCAGCTTTAATGTCTTTTAACATTTGGGTAAACACCGGACGCTGATTTGGTTTTTTGGCGGATTTAGTTTCAATAAGGGGCTTTCCAACGATATTTATGTAAGTTCTCGCCGCAAGCTCTTTACACTCAAGTATTTGGTCGGGGATGCTTCTTACTTGCCGTGTTTCGTCTGATGTTGATTTACGGGCATAAAGAGCATACTTGAGTTTTGTGACGTCCAACTCGGAAGTATCCATATTGGTATAACATATAAACGCAATACACTAAACTTTTTTCTTGTACCGGAGCCATACCGTATCTTTATCCATTTGTTTTACTTCAAAAAGACTATATTTGGTAACATCTACATCGTCTGTTCGCCTCTCAAAAACAGACGGAGCACTAGCTTTATTGAGCGCGAGTGGTGTAACTAATAGGCTAATTTCATCTACCAAACCTGCGGCCATAACTGAACCATTGAGTAAACCGCCGCCTTCAAGTAACAATCGGTCAATGTGAAACTTATCCTTCAATTTATGAAATAACTCACCAAAATCAACTTCTTCTTGCCCGCCAAATACGTATGAAATACTCTTGCTTTGTAAATAGGCGAGATAATCTTTTGGAGTTTGACTCGTAACCACAACAATCAGGTGTTCTTTTTCCGGTTGGTTACTCAACGTAATCATATTTGAGTCCCAACGCAGCAATCCTTTTGTATCTACCGCAACCATAAAATTACTGCCGTTATATGGAGCTATAAAATCAGAACTATCAACTTCTTTCGTCAAAGGTGGGAGCGGGGTTCCGACGCCCTGCGCAAACATTTCCATTGTGACACGACCACACAGCCATGCTTTGGCTTCCAACAGATGTTCAACCTGCGTGTAGATTTCAAAATGGTCATTGAGTATTTCCACTCCTTTTACACCACTCGCAATTTTCCCATCAATGGTACTCATCATGTGGCACACTACGTAGGGACGATTTTGTTCAACCATATCTAAATTATACACCAAAATAGCGGTAAAACGGGGGTTTTAAGACTTAGTGTACCGGTTAATCTTTCTTCGCTGGATTAGCTTCTCCCGGCTTATTTTTTATCTTATACTTCTTACTTTTTCTTTCAAAATCTTCGTTTTGAAGTCTTTTGCTCATAAGATGGAGTAGAAAACTTTGCCTATATCTATCAGTACATCTAACTACAAAAGTTTTATCTACTTTTTTATGAGCCAATAAATATCCTCTGGCACCATTAAAAGTCCTATTGTTTAACTCTCGCACCATATTATGGTCTAGGCTGGCGTAACCATTAAACCCACAATTGTTTACCAAAAGTGCTATTTGTGAAGTTAGAGGCACAGTAACCTCAATTGTGGCCGAATTTGGAGGTACTCCGTAAAAAGAGTTCATCATTGCAAAATCGTATTGAAAAACTGGAAAATCAGACGAGATAAAAAATTGGTCATCGTCGTTATATTGAACGTTCAAAAATAAAAAATCAGAAAATCTCCACCTGTTAAGGTCAATTGCAGTTGCGACCGAAATCGCAAAAAACGTGTTCTCTTCTTTACCTTGGTCAAGTTCTTCATGAAGTTTAGACTTTTTACCTTTTATAAACTGCTCTTCGTTGGACTTCACCAAATTAAGAACATCATCAATAAATTTATGATAGTGCTGTTTGTTTGTTGGAGTTCTTGCCTCTAATGTACTTATAAACAAAGCAACTTTTTGTTTTTCTTCTTCTGACAACTCAATCCTATTGAGTATTTTTGTTTCAAGAATTGACTTATAATCTCCTTCTATTTTCGCTAATGCTTGTTCAAGTAAATTGACGGGTGATTTAGGGGTTTCGTAAAAACTGTTAATCTTACATAAATTAAATGGCGTAATTTGCTTTGGTATTGCAGTATCAAATGATTGATAAAGACCTCGTGGGGACTCATACACCCATACGAACGGCTTTTTATCAGTCTTATCAGTGAAATACTCTAAATAACTTTGTCTTGGGATAAAATGTTCTTGTTTAGTATGACTAGTTTTTTTCATATTTTTAAGATGCACTGAGAGAATAAAATCTCTCATCAAAACATCTCTTCTAAACCTTTTATTACTTCACTTTCGCTCATAGGTTCGTAGGTTTGGTGCTTAGCGATATTTTTAATCAGTTCACTAAAGTGCGCCTGTATCTCAAAAGTTTTTTTTCGAAGCGCGCCATATCTTACTAGCAGGTCTGCCAACTCGGTAATCATATGGTCTATCCTACGGTCTTGAATGCTCGACTGCTTATCCTCTTTCAACAAAAGCTGACTAAGTCGCTTTTCTTTGAGCAAGATAAGTTGTGCTAAATGCCGTTCATCATCAATTACGAGGTCTAAGTCTGAAAAGGGCAGTAGGGATGGAGTAAAACTCTTGCTATCAAAAGTTTTTTTATAGTTTTCAAACGCATCCGGCGAAATATCTTCATTGAAGAGTTGCGCCGCGCGGCGCGCGCACTCTGCACAACTCACTCCATTTCGTATCCACATTGCATAGATACCCCAATAATTGCTTTTGACGACTTTGCCGTTTAAGACTGTTTTCATACATAAGTTCAATACATTGGTAGTAGATATTAGTGGTCGTGTATATCTGATTTGGGTAAATTTTCTGTATAGGTTATCCGGCCGCCTTTTCCGTCACTCATGCTTGCTGCATTTTGAGTTGCTTCTGATGAAGTAGTATCAACCGATTTTAAGGTGTTTACCATATCCGGTATCGGACTATCGTTTTCCACAGGTGGGTTTGGTATTTGCGGAGCATGAGTTTTGTCAGTGAAATCATCAGTACTCATATAGTTGATTATACATCATTGGCGCTCTGTTTACTTCTAAAATCCGTGCATCAAAAGTAGCATAATCCCAATGTGTTAAAATTGACTCGGCAAGAGGTTTAAGGAGTTCAATACTCGTCGCTTCTGCTCGACTAGTATGTAGTTAACACACTTTTATACGTGTTATTAATGGCTTTTTTAGTTGATCAGACAATAAATTTCTCCTCATCCGCTGTTAAGTTCAAGTAAATATAACGACTAATTTCATCTTATATAGCAGAATTAGTGGATTCGCTGTTGGGGATTATCAGTTGACCTACGTGCATATAAAGTATATTTGAGACTAGTAAAATCTAAATTAATCCATAATTCACTTACAATTATAGATCATGTTAGAGCCTGTTTGAAAACTCCTTTCATACGTAGCACCTCGCAATTCTTGTCAGCATAAGGCGAGTCATTCCAAGATAAATCATGGTTTCCGCTGTCTTTGTCAGCCGTT
>Ga0209210_1002168_pt1 | contig 14727 bp, 9 predicted proteins | sample RifGroA1_FD_183991 | JGI IMG/M metagenome (GOLD analysis project Ga0209210, IMG submission 183991) | Contaminated groundwater microbial communities from Rifle, Colorado, USA - Rifle Groundwater A1 (SPAdes) (version 2) | ecosystem: Environmental > Aquatic > Deep subsurface > Groundwater >...
CGAACCGAAGGCTTATCAACGATTATTTACGACCGTAATAATGAGCCGATCTACGATATTTACCGCGATGAAAACCGGATCCCGATTGGCTTTGACGAAATTCCGCAGATGCTTAGGGATGCGACAGTTGCGATCGAGGACAAGGAATTTTACCAGCACGAAGGTTTTTCTTCAAAAGGTATTGCCCGATCAATACTCCAGATCATTCTGTACCGGAATCTGCAGGGAGGTTCGACCCTGACCCAGCAACTTGTTAAAAATGTTCTGTTGACCAATGAGCGAACCGTACCGCGGAAAATTAAAGAGGCAATTCTGGCGATCCAGATTGAACGCAAATACACTAAAGACGAGATTTTACAGATGTATTTGAATGAAACCCCGTATGGGAGTGTTACTTACGGAATTGAGGCAGCGGCGCAGTATTATTTTGGAAAAAAAGCGCGCGATTTAGCTCCGGTTGAGTGCGTCATTTTGGCTGGGTTGGCTCAGTCGCCCTCACGCTACTCGCCATTTACCGGTGAAAAAGATGCCTATATTTGGCGGAGTGAACAGGTTATTCGGAGACTCCATGAAGATGGAAAAATTGATGGAGAAATGGAAACGGCGTTAAAAACAGAATTGCCCAACGTCTTGTTTACCGGTGGTGAGGAAAAGTTTAAAGCCGCACATTTTGTCAATTACGTTAAGGAATTACTCGTGCAGCAATTTGGCGCTGTTATCGTTGAAGGCGGCGGTTTACGGGTGACCACTTCGCTTGATTTGAAACTGCAGGAAGAGGCAGAAAAGATCGTTAAAGAAGAAGTAGAAAAGGTTAAGAACCTGAAAGTTGGAAATGGCGCCGCAATCGTTATCGATCCAGGTAGCGGAGAAATACTGGCCATGGTTGGATCAAAGGATTACGAAGCCTCAGATTCGGCGGGAGCGAAATTCAACGTGGTGACACAAGGGTTACGGCAACCGGGAAGCGCCTTGAAGCCAATTACTTACGCCCAGGCGTTTAAAGAAGGATTTACCCCCGCTTCTATCATTATGGACGTGGAAACCAAATTTCCCGGTGGTCAAAATGAAAAAGACTACGCTCCCAAAAACTACGATTTAAAGTGGCGGGGGCCGGTGCAGTTACGTTTTGCTTTGTCAAATTCAATTAACATGTCGGCGGTGAAAACCGTGGCGCTTATTGGGGTTGAGGATATGCTGCAGCTCTCGTATGACATGGGACTCACCACACTTGAACCAACCAAAGAAAACATGACCCGGTTCGGTTTATCAGTCACTCTGGGAGGCGGCGAAGTGCGCCTCATTGAACTTGCGCAAGCGTACGGTGTGTTTGCTACCGGTGGCGTAAAACAGGAACCAGTCGCAATTCTGAAAGTTACTGACCAGAAAAACAAAACTCTCTATGAATTCAAACCGAACACCGGTAAGCGGGTGTTATCAGAAGAAATTTCCTATCTGATTACTAGTATTTTGTCTGATAACGAGGCGCGGTCGCTCGTTTTTGGCCCCCGGTCGCATTTATATATTCCGGGTAAATCAGTGTTTGTCAAAACCGGAACCACTGACGATAAACGTGACAACTGGACGATTGGCGGCACAAAATCCCGAATAGTGGGGGTATGGGTTGGCAATAATGACAACAGCGAAATGCATCCGTCGCTGGCTTCCGGGGTGACCGGAGCCGCTCCGATCTGGAACCGGATGATTAAAGAAGCCATTAAGGACCGCAAAGACGAACCATTCAATAAACCAGGGAATATAGTTGAAATGGACATTGATGCATTTGGTGGCGGATTGCCGCGTCCTGAGTTTCCGACCCGTAAAGAATTTTTTATTAAAGGCACTGAACCGACGACAACCGGATCAGTTTACAAAAAACTGAAGATTTCCAAAAATAGCGGTAAGCTCGCTAACGATGTGGAAATAGCCAGCGGCGCCTTTGATGAAAAAGAATTTATTGTCTTTTCCGAAAGTGATCCGATTTCAACTGACGGCAAAAACCGCTGGCAAGAAGGGATTGACGAATGGTTAAAAACCCAGTCCGACCCGAAGTATCACCCGCCGACTGAAACTTCAACTGACCGGAGTGACAACGTAGTTATGAATATTACTTCGCCTTCCGATCAGCAAAGACTGGATGATCATGATGTCAGAGTTAGTGGTGAAGCGTTTAGTCTTGGGCGGATCACGGAAATTACCGTCTGGATTGACGGAATGGAAGTGGATCGGGTGAAAGATGTCAATTTCTTTTCCCGAGTGTTTAATCTCAATACTGGTCCACACACAATTCGTATGACTGCGCGGGACGACCGGGGCAAAGATGCGACCGGAGAAGTGAAAATTGGGGTTAAAAAAGAATGGAATGAATCAGTTGCTGCTTCACCGGAACCGAGCAGTTCTCCTTAATTACCGCCTTTCAGTTGCGCGTGGAATGAACGTTCAACAACCTCAATAATTTGTTGCCGCAAAGTATTAACTTCTTCCGGTGTAAGCGGTTGAATGGGGTTTAGATATTCAATTCTGACGGAAACTGTATTTTCAAATTTATTTAAAAACTGCACGGTGTGAATTTTTTCAGAAACTGCAGAAATTGAATTCATTAGTTCCCCCACCGGAGTTTGAGCCGGCACAGTAAACGATAAATCTTCAATTACGGGCGGAAACTTAGAAATTGGGGTGTATCGTTTGACCTGATTAACTTTCTCAACCAGTTTTGCAAAATTAAGTTCAAGTACGCAAATTGGAATTTTGATGCCCAGTTTTTGCAACAGATCAGTCTTTATTTCACCGCAAACGCCGAATTCATTAAACTGCACAGAACGATCAAGGTTCCATTCCGGATATTTCAACTCGTCAATTACAGTAGGTTTGTTTGGAATACCGAATAATTCAAACAGACGTTCTGCCACCCCCTTGGTTTCATAAAAGCGTTCACCGGTTAAGACAATTGCCAGTATCGGTGTTTCCTCAGGTAATTCATTTTTGCGATATTTATAGATATTACTCAGTTCAAATATCTTGAAATCGGCGCGAATATTCAGGTTTTGCTTTGTATTCACAAGTAGACTGGGGATGAGCGCCGGACGCATATACACCCATTCAGAAGATAATGGATTAGCTATTTTATACGCGTTTTGTTTATTTAGTTTAAACAAGTCCATTAGTTCTTCAGAAATCATGGAATACGTGTACGTTTCCGTAAAGCCCCAATCGCGCAGCCGTACTTTAACTTCTTCTTCCCAGAAAAAGGTTGGATCTACAGTTGTTGACGGTGGAGCTGAAGCGGGAAGAGTTGCAACAATTCGATGGTATCCATAAATCCGGGCTACTTCTTCAATGATATCAACATCGATTGCAATATCGCGGCGGAAACTTGGAATTTTGACGGTAATTTCAGTTTTTGATAATTTTGCCTCCAGTTGCAGAGACTGCAAAATATCGATGACTTCGATATCTGGAAGTGAGGTGCCGAGATAGGTAATTAACTTTTCTTTACTGACAGTTACGTTTACTGGTTCGTATTTAGAATCATATACGTCATACACCGGGCTGGCAACTTGCGCATTAGCCAGTTCCTGCATCAGCTCAATGCCTTTGTGGATTGTTGGTAAAACCAGTTCCGGATCAAGTCCTTTTTCAAAGAGGGTCGCCGCTTCAGTGCGATGTGCGAGTGCCATTGAGGTTTTGCGGATATGGCCGGGATCATACGTTTGCATAAAGAGGACAACTGAGGTAGTGGCATCTTTTATGCTGGAATTTTCTGCACCCATAATACCGCAGAGGTCAATGAGAGTTCCATTACCGTTTTCGATTACAATGTCATGTCCAGGAAGCGTGTGAGTTTTACCATCGAGTGTGGTTAATCGTTCTCCCTTTTTACTTTCCCGTAATAACATAACGGGAATTTTATTTTTATTTTTGCCAATTCGATCATAATCAAATGCATGGGCTGGCTGGCCATACGCGCGCATTAAATAATTGGTAATGTCAATAACATTATTGAGTGGTCGGATTCCGGTAAGTTCCAGATATTTTTTTAACCAGACCGGCGAATCTTTTACCGTGACGTTGGTTAAGACAACCGAAGTCCAGCGAGGGTTAAGTACTGGATTTGTTTTAATACTCAAAGGTTTACTGCTTTTTAAGGTAACTTCTCGACTCGCTCCGCTCGCTCGAAGAATATAATTATCAGTGTTTAATTTGTAAGGGTCGTTTGTAAACTTTGCGGATATATTAAAGCGTGGCAAAATCGCCGCTGCTTCACGGGCAATGCCGATAACTGACATGGAGTCAGGCCGGTTGGTGGTGATTTCGATATCGTAGACAATTTCATCAGCAACTTTAGTGATCCGTTCCACTGACGGGCCGCAAAGGGATAAGTACTCCTTAATTTGTTCAGGAGTGGCTTTGGTTTTTAAATACTCACGTAACCACTGGTCCGGAATTAAAATATTCATAATCGAAATGTAAAAATTAAAAAGTAAAAATCAAAATGACAAAGTAAAATTTAGAAAATTATTAAAATTTCAAAATATACGCAACTTTACACTTTAATTTATCATTTTTCATTTTGATATTTGCATTTTCAATTATTTAGAACTGTTCCAAAAACCGCAAATCATTGTTGTACAATAAGCGAATATCGTCAAGTTGCGTTCCTGATTTCATCATATAGGTGCGTTCAGCTCCCCAGCCAAAGGCAAAACCATTATATTCATCTGGATTAATTTTTCCGGCCTTAAGGACATTGGGGTGGACCATACCGGCGCCACCCAATTCGAGCCAGCCGGATTTACAGAGCTTACAGCCCTTACCGAGACAGATACCGCAATTAATATCAACCTCAAACGACGGTTCGGTAAACTGGAAATGGTACGGCCGGAGTCGGGTTTTGCGCTTTTCCCCATAGAAATTCTGGACAAAAAAATCAAACACTCCTTTCAAATTTCCAATTGAAACATGGTAGTCAATGTACAAGCCCTCAAACTGGTGAAACATCGGTACGTGTGATACGTCAGATTGCCGGCGGTAACATTTGGCAATATTAATCATCCGGATGGGCAGTTTGCCTTTTTCCATTTCCCGCACTTGACCATTTGAAGTGTGGGGAGTGAGGACGATTTTTTTGGTCGTTCGTCGTTGGTCGTTCGTCGTTGGTTGCTCAATGAAGAAAGTTTCCCATTCATCGCGCGCCGGATGATGCGCGGGCATATTTAATTTTTCAAACGCGTATTCATCCCAGTCAACTTCTTTGTGCCGGACGCGCGTAAAACCAATCCGGCTGAATATTTCCGTAATTTCCATAATCGCTTGGGAAACGATGTGTAGATGTCCCTGAGGTGGCTTAATTCCGGGCAGACTGACATCAAACCACTGCGAATTTACCGGAGTTTGACTTTCGCGCCGACGAATAAATGCTTCCTGAATCGACGACTTAAATTCATTTACGAGTTGTCCCGCGGCTTTTCGCTCAAAGTCAGGCAGATTTCGTAATTCCTTAATCAGTTCAGTTGCCTGACCATGGCTGCCAAAATATTCGACCTGGAGCGCTTCCAGTTCGTGGACCGCGCGTTTAGAAATCTTCTCAAATAATTCATTTTCTATATCTATGAGTAACGTGCGGAATGAATTTAAGGTCATGGATTGAGTGTTAACATTCTCTGTACTTCGAGTAGTTTTTTTTACCGGTTCGGGTAACGGGTCAATGGCATAGTAAATCCGGGTAAGCTCACCAGCGGATTCAATTGCAGTAACGCGAACCGGTCCGACTTCACCTGAGCTTTTGACTTGCGTGCCGCCGTCGGGGGTGGGCGCAAATCCGGCAATGGTTAAAATCCGCAAGGGTTTATTTTTACGCAGTTTCTCCGGCACCCAGGCAACTCGTTCCTTAAGTTCGTCAATCGTTACAAACTCCGTGGCAAACTGTCTGTCTTCGGCCACGAGCATATTGGTTTCAGTTTCCAGGCGGTTTTTGAGTTTCGGATTAATAATCCCTTGATATTCAATATAGGCGTGCGTGCCATGTTCGCCTTTGACCGGAACCAGTCCGGGAATGGCCTGCGTCACAACTTCGTGCAACAAATGTCTGGCACTGTGCCAACGCATGTGATCAAACCGCAATGTCCAGTCAATTTGCGCTGTGACCTCTTCGTGTTCAGTGAACGTGCCCTTAAGCATGCCTTCGTGGACTACATTGCCACTGACGAGGCGACAATGAGTAACCTTTAACTTACCGTTACTCCCTGCGATTAAACCCTGATCTGAGGGTTGTCCTCCGCCTTCTGGATAAAAAACCGTTTGCTCAAGCATGACAAACGTCTGTTTACCTTTTTGCGTGACTGCCAGTATTTTGGTTTTAACTGACTTTTGATAACTGTCAGAAAGATACAATAAATTACCTGCCATACGAGTTATTGTAACAAATTTATTACATCCTTTCCTTGTAAGATCCATTTCCATTCGCTTTTTCATTTCCTGGTGAACGAAGTCTGATCGTATTATTTTCGTTAATTACATAACCGCTCATGACAATAGAGACTACGCTTCGGGCTAGTTCCAGTGAGACTTCCTGAGATTTCATTAGTTCTCTAGTAACTTGTGAGAAAATGTATTCAAGATTTGGTAATTCGTAAGAATCGCTGATTACGATTCCGGATCCATTGATCTGCTGCATGATAGTACGAACCATCTGAGTATGAATTTCCCAGGCATTGCATAATAGCGGTTGCTGCTGTTCCAATAAATTTTGTAAATTAGTTCCGTTTGAGTACATAGTATGATTCCAACTCATCCGCCTTCTTCGCCTGGGGCGGATTTGGTGGATTTGTGACAATAAGACTCTCCGCCAGCCGGCGGATCGTTAACTGTCACATAAAAAAACTCCCTAGCGGGAGTTCGATTAGCCTTTCTTTTCTTTTATTCCACTAATCAGAGACTCCCGTTATGGAGCTGGTAAAAAAGAAAAATAATTGAATTGTATGCATGTTATAAAATCGCTTAACTATTAATTTTAACTCGGTACTCTATTCGTTCTGCTACCGTATTGTAATAATCGGTAACAAGATTTGCAAGTACGCCGATATGTAGGGAAGAACCTTTTGCCAGAAGCTCATTGGCAAGGGTCGCATTTCTAGATAAAGTGCTCATGCTTGCTGGTAAATAATCACTTTCATCTTGAGCATCGGACTCATTTGGATAAAAATTTCTCAACGCGTCCAGTATATACCCCTGAAGTCCAGCGACTTCACATAATTCAAATTCCCGATCAGTTTTTCGAAACGTAGAGTGATGTGCGCCCCAACATTTGATGAGTAAGTTACTTATTGCAGTAATGGTAATATCAGGGGAGTCTTGTGTTTGTTCAAACGGTTTTAGCTTAATGTAGTAGTCTTTTTCTGAATCTACCATTATTTTTTTGACGAGTAGTTAATTAAATTTAAGAGTAATCCTATCTAATTCGTCTGATCCCGGACTTTGTCAACGATGATTTTAAACACCTGTGGATCGTTGATTGCGAGATCTGCCAAAGTTTTGCGGTCAAGCTGAATATCTGATTTCTTGAGTGCATTAATAAACTGATTGTAGGTCAAATCCATTTGCTGGACTGACTGGTTGATACGTGAGACCCAGAGTTCACGCATATCCCGCTTTTTCAATTTGCGGCCGGTATGTGCATATTCGCCAGCATGCAGCACGGTTTCACGAGCCACCCGAACCAATCTCCGTTTGGTCATCCGGTACCCCTTGGTTAAATTCAGTAATTTTTTATGCTTGGCCTTGACAGTAACGCCTCGTTTTACCCGTGACATACTCTTGAAACCCCTTTCCAGGTTAAGTGCTTCTAATTATTGTACACAAATTTACGCATATGGCAACTGGTGTTTAATTCCAGCAGTGAAGGAGTTACTGACTTGAGCTCCTTTTTTAAAGCCGCGTTTTTGTGATTTTGATTTATTGTGCCGCAAATGGCGCGAATTCTGCCGCGCCCGTAAAATTTTACCAGTTTTGGTAATTTTGAATCGTTTTGAAGCTATTTTGTTGGTTTTTGCTTTCATCGGGTAGTAGATTTTCGATATTTTCTTACACAAAATGAATCAAAAGTCTCCTTTTCAACTTTATATTGTTATTCTGATAGTTAATAATCTAATTTTATTTATACGATCGATTTTCTATCGAAAATTCACTACCCGATTCATGGGTTCAAGTAGTTGCAGTTCGACTTTTCTTATCAGGCGCAATCATCGTAACTAGAACTCTGCCTTCAAAATGCGGTTCCCGGACCACTTTCTGATCTTTTAAAAGCTCCAGAAAACGCTTGATGACCCCAAATCCAAATTCTTTGCGGGTGATTTCCCGGCCCCGAAACGGAATTGCGATTTTCACCTGATTGCCGTCGGTCAAAAATTCCTGTGCCTGCTCCCGTCGGATTTCCAGATCATGTTCGCCGATAAACGGTCGTAAGCGGATTTCCTTGACTGAAACATTCTTAGTTTTTTTCTTTTCCTCGCGTGATTTGCGCGCTTCCAGATATTTAAATTTCTTAAAATCAATGAGCCGGGCGACCGGTGGAGACGCGTTTGGCGCAATTTCCACTACATCAATACCCAGCTCTCTCCCTTTTTTAAGCGCCTCTTCTTTCGTGACAACCCCAATTTGCTTACCGTTCTGGTCTAAAAGTCGCACCTCACGCGCTTGAATAAAATAATTCAAGCGGTAGAACTTGCGACTGGGATCTGGTTTACGATTGAATTTTGGTCTCAATGTCGTTTCGTAATTGAGTTATAAACTCAGTTACTGTGAGTACGTGAGATTTATTATCACGCCCTCGAATTGAAATAGACGGCGGTTGCGCCGCAATTTCTTTATCACCCATTATACCGATAAACGGCACTTTTTGCAATGTAGCCGCGCGAATTTTGTTTTGCATCGATTCTGCTCTCGAGTCGAGTTCGACGCGAATACCTCTTTGCAAGAGGACCTCTTGCAAACGGCGTGTGAAAGCCACATGTCGCTCAGCAATGGGAACCAGTGTCACTTGGACTGGCGAAAGCCAAAGCGGAAATTTACCTTGATAGTGCTCTGTCAAAATTGCAATAAATCGTTCAAAGGAACCAAATATGGCTCTATGAATCATTACCGGCCGTTTTTCCTTACCATTTTTATCAGTATATACAAGTTTAAATGCTTCCGGTTGGTGAAAATCGAGCTGTACAGTGGCTAACTGCCACTCACGGTTTTGAGAATCTTTTATGTGGACGTCAATTTTAGGACCATAAAAAGCCCCATCTCCCTTTTTATCACCAAAGCGAAGTTTTTTTCTTTTGAGAGCTAGTTCTAGATCTTTTTCCGCTTTGGTCCAGTTGTCATCGGTGCCAGCTCTTATTTCAGGTCTAGTTGCAAGACGAAATTCATATTTAAATCCAAAACTTTTATAAAATGCGATCATCATGTCTAGGATTTCCGAAACCTCGTTTAGTATTTGATCTTCAGTTGTGTAAATGTGAGCATCGTCCATTGTTATTTGTCGGACTCTAAGGAGTCCATTTACCTCTCCTGATTTTTCTCTCCTGTGCAGCCGACCAATCTCTGATAAGCGTAAGGGTAGCTCTTTATAACTTCGCGTTTTAAATCTGTATAAGACGGTTGAACCAGGACAATTCATAGGTTTGAGCGAATAATTTACGGGAAGTCTATATGAATATTTTCCATTTTGTTTATCGAGCAAAATTATAGTAATGCTTATCTTTTTTGAATCTAAATCTATTGGAAGTTCAAATGAAGAAACATGAGTTGATAAGGTTTTAAGTCGTTTTGCAATTTCCACATTTTTTTCTTTAATTTTTTTATCAATTAACAAAATCTCATCGTCTTCATAGATAGGGAGATTGTACATATTATGTTCACCAAATTTTTCCCAATGGCCAGATTGCTTAAATAAATGGTTCTTTACCATTATAGGAGTTGAGGTTTCTACATATCCTGCCTTTTCGGTGAGTTCTCTTATGTATTTTTCCAACTCTCTAAAAATAACCATACCTTTTGGAAGCCAAAAGGGCGCTCCAGGAGCAATTTCATCAGTGAAAAACAACTCCTGTATTTGGCCGATTTTTTTATGGTCTAACAAATCACTTTTGCTCATAATAGTTCCTTACTTAATAAATTCTACCTCGGAGGGGATATAGTTGTACTTCAACTCAAACATTAACACAAAAAACCGTTCTTACATTCGCTCCCCTGAATTTCAGAGAAAGGTTCCAGCGAATGGAAAAACGGTTCTTAATTTACCCTATTTCGTTTAGGGAAACGCTTTCCTGTGAGATTGGTGAAGTCTCATTTCTGGAATTTTTAAGAATTCCAATCAGAAAGATAAAACACAGTATATCAGAAACTAAAAGGCTGTCAATCAGTAGGTTCAAGAATATTCAAAACTATTGAAGTCTAAACGTGGCGATCGCCCCTTCCCAACCTCCTTGTGGGTTGGAAGCAAAGGTTAGTGCGCCGTTATAAATGCCTGAAGTTGGAGCAAATCCGTCTTCGGTAAATAGCGGCTCCTGTGCACCGCTCGTGTATTTTTGTCTCAGGGTAAAACCAGTACCAGCGGTCGCGTTGATGTTTGCAGCATCCTCATGTAAAAAGGCGACAAAAAGTAACTCGTTGTCCGTTGTGGTTGAAACATTGCCACTTGAAGCTGCTGTTCCGGTACCACCATTATGCGCCACTTGGTCAATTCCATTGGTTAAAATCCCGCTATATTCGTGCGCGGCAATGGTAATATAGTGCGAACTTGCACTGTGAGCCGTAGCGGTGAAACTGGTTCCACCAATGACATTTGTGGCATACCAAATACTGACGTTTGAGTTTCCACTGGCAGGATCAGGGTGCTGGACTACTTTGCTATATGTGTTGCCAAAATTGTCAGTCAGTGAAGTTGTTTGCCCAGTACCCCCTTCTCCCCAAACACTGACGGCCACGATCACCGTGTTGCCGCTGATTACCGGGGTGGGTAACGTGACTGCGTGTGCGGTTTCACCGCCATTACCAACCGAGAGCGCACTTTGGACATATGATACAGCTGGATTTGGAGTCGCCGAGGGAGTTGGTGTGGGAGTTGGGGTAGGTGTGACACTCGGTTCAGGTGTAGGAGTCACGCTTGATTCCGGAGTAGGAGAAGGTGTGGGAGTTGGTGATGGTGTTGGTGAAGAAGAAGGACTTGGAGTTGCGGTTGGTGACGGTGATGGACTTGCACCAGTATCCAGACGCCCGTAATACAAGGTTGGTGAAGAATATGGGGTCTTGAAGAATAAAAACTCAATAGCCTCTGGCCTATTAAAACCTACTGCACCCCATTTAACAGATGGACTAGCGTCGAATGATCCTGTTGTTGAGTGCGCAAAAAGCACAGGGTTTGCCCAGGTACCATCTGGATTTCTAGCAACTGTACACATATCATCCATGCTCTTACAGGCGACATTATTCGGATGGCCATGCCCAACTGCATAAATGTCAACGCCGTTAGTAGCAAGTGCAGGATCATGAGTAAAGACCGGTAATGCCTGGTCTACCCACCCGCTCCCGTCGTTTCTAACATAATGAATTCTTCCGTAATCATACGTACCACCAAAATTTTCCCAATCCTGCATATAAGCCAAATGCTTAATTCCATCACTTGTCACCAGTACACTGGGGCCCTGGTCAATATTCAAGCCAAAATTTGTACTTGACCATACTGGCGCCGTACTTACGGTAGTTGCTCCACCCCAAACTCCGGATGCTGACATGTTCCGAACCCTAATTACGTGTGGATCAACTGCTTCAGACATCCAGGATACAGTAAGGCTACCATCCATAGGAGAAATTGCAATCGACGGATGGCTCGCGAAACCGTTAGTGTCTACCAGAAAAGCAGAGGTAGCTGGAGTTAAGGTATTGCTTGCAGAATCATAAGTGAAAGATTGATGAATAATATAATTTGTCGATGACCGGTATGCGAAATGAATCTTTCCATCCAAGCCTATCATAGATGAAAGACCAGAAGTACCAATTTCTACGGGTGTGGAAGCTGAATTTGTAAAAACATTTATTCCGGGTTTAAAGGTATGGGTGGAAATATCAAATACATAATCAATTACTCTCCCATTTGTACTATTAATTAAAACGTGAATGATATTTGCTCCGTCGTAGGCTGTGTCAACGGATATGGGATTCCCTGATGTAACTAAATTAACACTGCCTAAATTGGTATTGTCTGCGGGAGTTCCGGGAACTGTGGTCCAATAAGCGTGCACTACCGGAGTTTCCGCTCCTCCGGCAAACATATAGAGCTTGTCATCATTTGCTCGTACAATCTGCCGTGGGATAACATCTACAAAACCTGGACCCACTGAAAATGAAGTTGCAGTCCCAGGAACCGGAGATACAGTCGGACTTGGTGTAGGTGTTGGGGTCGGTAACGGTGACGGTGTGGGAGTAGGAGTTGGTGTAACCGATGGTTCAGGTGACGGACTTGGTGTCACACTTGGTTCCGGAGTTGCCGAAGGCGTAATTGATGGAGTTGGGCTTGGTGTGGGAGTTGCACTCGGCTCTGGAATGGGCGTCGGTGTTGGAACCGGAGATGGTGTCGGTGTCACACTTGGCGTTGGATCAGGAGTTGGGGTTGGAGTTGGAGATGGTGTTACACCGCCAGTATACTCGACAATAAGTTTGGCTCCATTGGCCGCGCCGGAATTACGGCTTTTTACAAATTTTCTGCCCCATGGTCCACCGGTACCTTTAAGTATGATGGAAAGATTATTTCCCGTGGCCCATCCCGGCCGGTTCACTATTTCCTGAACTGTGGTTTTAATATCCTCAAGTGTATACCAGGTGTTGGCAGTCCAATTACTACTAGAATAGTGAGATACGAACGAACCAGTTAGTGACCGGGACGACATGCGGCTGCTGGCACTAAATACCATACTATTGTTAGCCGCTTCGCCAAACATCAGAAATTCCATACCAATCCATTGATTTTGAGCGGATTTTACCTGCAGCCGCGCGCTTTGGATGACTGCTCCCTGGGGAATTTGGACGGTGCTAAACCGGAAACCGGCATAACTTTTAGCAGGAGTTGATCCAGTACCCATCCACATGTTTGATTCATTGAGAAAAAAGCTGCTGCCATCTTCGTTTGCATCATCAGCATTATTTGCTACCTGAAGCGTTGCCGTATTTGGAGTTTGCGCGTAGGCTACTGAAAAAGAGGAAAACAGAACTACTAAAATAAAGAAATGAGTAAGTATTTTAGAGAATACCAATTTATCATTAAGCATAATTAGTATCATAAGCGGATAGTAGTAAGAATGTCAATAGTATGATTTTCAATTTGTTGTGAGTAAACTTTGAGTATAAGTCAGAATTGAAGTACCAAGAAATAATAGTACGGCGATTGAAACAACAATCATTGTGGCAATTACTATAATGTTAAACCAGACCGGATTGACATGTTTTCCCATCAGGTTTTTATTATTTGCCAGTTTGAGCATGAAGTATAATTGAACTGGTAATAATAATCCGTTGACGACTTGTAATCCGACGAGCAGCTTAATGAGTGATAAAGCTGGACTCAACACAATGGTGGCTGAAAGTACGATAATAAACGTAAACATGGCGTAAAAAATCGGCGCTTCTTCAAAACTGCGGTTAATTCCCGCCTCCCAGCCGAAGGCATTGGCCAGCGCAAATGAAGTAGTGAGCGGGACGACTCCGGCTGCTAAGAGAGAAGCTCCTAGAAGTCCCAAAGCAAATAGTATGCGTGCAAACTCACCCGCAAAGGGAACCAGGGCGGTAGCGGCATCGGCTGCGGTTTCAATCCGGATCCCTGCGGGAAACAGCGTTGAAGCGGTGGCTATAATAATAAATATAGCAACCAGATTGGCAAACAGCGTACCAATGAGGGTATCAAGGCGCGTATATTTAAAATCAGACATGGTAATCCCCTTCTCAACTACCGCAGATTGCGCAAACACCTGCATAAATGGGGCAATTGTGGTGCCGATGAGAGCTACGGTAAACAGAAAAAATTCCGGATCAGGGGAGATCGTAGGTTTAATTAAATTCACAGCCACACTATTCCAATCCGGTTTTGCAAGTACTGCGGCGAAAATATAGCTGAGCAAAAAACCGCTCATCAGTAAAAATATTTTTTCAACCTTGGGATAGTTTCCTTTGACAATCAAAAACCAGATAATAAGTGCGCCAACTGGGACGCTTATATATTTGGTAATTCCCAGAAGTTCAAGACTCGCCGCCACTCCGGCAAATTCGGAGACGACAAGGCCGATATTACCCAGAAAAAGCAGCGACATCATAAATATGGTAGTGCGGAGACTAAAGTTTTCGCGCACCAAATCAGAAAAACCTTTACCGGTTGCTGCGCCGAGGCGCGCTGCCATTTCCTGAATCAGCACAAAACCAACGGTAAGGAACGTCATGATCCAGAGAATTGAAAGGCCAAAGTGGGCTCCGGCAGAAGCATAGGTGGCTACGCCTCCGGCATCATTGCCAGCGGCAGTTGCGATAAGTCCCGGCCCGAGGATGGCGAGAATCGTAAACGGAAAAAACCGCCGGATCCGGGGAAATTTGATTTTGGCAAGCGTAGTTTCAACCATAGTTCTGTTCGCTGGAAAATCCGTTCGTAAATACCTGGCGGATGCGCGCCTTCAACCGGCGCGGCAAATAGACAGAAATCGCATC
>Ga0209210_1002170_pt1 | contig 14719 bp, 29 predicted proteins | sample RifGroA1_FD_183991 | JGI IMG/M metagenome (GOLD analysis project Ga0209210, IMG submission 183991) | Contaminated groundwater microbial communities from Rifle, Colorado, USA - Rifle Groundwater A1 (SPAdes) (version 2) | ecosystem: Environmental > Aquatic > Deep subsurface > Groundwater >...
TCTTCTTCATTCTGGCTTCCTATCATAGTGAAATGGGCATTGATATGATTTATGACTATTCAACTTTTTCATGCTATCTCTACAGGTAGCTAAAAGCAATAATAATTGATAAGCCTATAATTAGAAGTAACGTAATTTTTAAGCAGTTATAATCGCCATCCATAGTTACCCTCTACCTATTAAAGAAATAATCAGCAATATTCATTCCAAAGAATCCAAAACAATAACCCCAGAACATAATCCAAGAGGTTGATTTAATTTTCAATACATTTTCTACAAGGAAACAACCCAATATCCAAATTGCCATAAAAGTTAGAAAATTTAATAAATATAATGTGGTAATTTTCATTATCTATCCTCTATATAGTATTTCTTTACATCATTCCAGATTTCGTTTTCTGGTGGTGTCCAACCAAGTTTAATCAGTGCTTCTCGGAATTGTTGTTCTTTAGTGTCCGATACTTGTTTAACTAAAACTCTTCTGATGTCGTTCTCAATGCTGAATGTTTCTTGATAAATTTTACCGTCTGCTGATGGTGTAGTTACGATTTCAAATCCGTTTGAGATTTTCATTTCAGCTCTTCCATAGCTTACATGTTGGCCCTTCTATATAGTAGGTATTCTTTCCATCCCATTCTGAACAACCTACATACCCTTTCTTAAAATGAACACACTGAGTATAACAATTCCATTCATTTTGACGAACTGCGCAAGGTTTAGAAGTCATTGAAATAGTTAAATCTTCGAGTCGCTTATTTTTGTTATCTAATTCTAATTCCCTTAGCTTTTCTTTTTCTTCTATAATCAATTTCTTAATTTCTTTTCTATTTTGAATAATCTTTTCTATCCATTCAAACATTACTTCTCCTTATTCTACATGATGTTCCCGTTGAAGTTCAATTCTCTGGCGGTTAAGCTGTCTAATGGTATCGATTACGCCACTGGCGTAAAATACTTCCGCTTGAGTATAATTGGTGTTATACTCACGATTGATAATATTAGCTTTGTGCATAGCACCGATATAACCCCAACCCTGAATGGCGAATACAACAGCCGCAAGGCCAGCACCGCAAGCAAGCAAAAGGCCGGAAAGCAGAAAGAGCGTTGAAAATTCATCATCCCCTTTAAACATTAAAAACCCAGAAATAACAGTCGCTACAATAATTGCTACAAGAATCATCCACATTTTGCTCTCCTTAGTTTTGTTTAATCAACTTCTTTCAGTTAATATATCAAATATATTAGTTGGGGTCAAGGGTTAATCTGAATCATATTCTCCGACCCATTCGGAATTGAGGAACGGTTGGCCGAGTGCCAGGTTTTGGAAGAGGAGAACTTGTTTATGCGGGTCAGCCTCTCCATCGCGGTTATAAATGTTTGATACTCTAAGCAATCCATTCGTTTTTTCTATTGGTGTCGAAACGAGAGCACAGAAGGAATCTACGTGGGCGGCCTTTGAAAATGCCTCGGCTATGACACTCCCATCAATATTCTTTTGTTGTGAACCAGTTCTATTTGTTTGGCTTGCAGTAGCTACAAAGATATTTCTCTCTGTAGCGATACGCCCCAGGTTTTTCCATATTTCATCCAAGGCAAAACGATTTTCGCTTCTTGAATCAATAGGTTTTAGAATATCTGCATAGTCTACTATAAGAACGTCTGGGTAGAACCCCTCAGAATAAGCTAAGAAGTCGAGATCATTGATAATATCCTGTACCGTCGCGGAAAATTTCGGGTAGCTTTTCAACCGGTAAGTATCTCTTCCATACATTAAATTTAATGATTTGGTCGCTTTTACTGCCCTATCTAAAGTTAGTGCTGGTCTTTCTATTTCTTCATACCAAATAGCCAATTTAAAATCTTTATTGTTTTTAGTGTCTTTACATGCCGTACAAGTGGTATAACCAATTGGAGCGTCAGAAAATGGTACGATATCGCCAACATTATTAATTACTTTAATTTTATTAACACGCTCTCTTTTCTGACAAACTCCGATCTGATTTGCCTTACAGTCTGAAATTGGAATAGTATACTTACCTGCTTCTTCAGAACATCCTGTCATTCTTTTTAGAGTTCGATAATGCAATTTAGTTGCCGACATTTCACAATTACATTCAAAAACTTTTAATCTTTCCATTCGAGCTAAAAATCCGAGGTTGTTCAAAAAAAATGTCTTGCCCGTTTTTGGCGGCGCTAAAACTGAAAAGAGTCTCCCCCGCTCCGGGCGCACCAATTCCCCTAATGGCCCAGGAATTGTGAAAAGAAAATCAGTTTTTCTATTAGACATTGTTTGAATAACAAAATCTTCGTCATCTGGATTAATACAACCGGATGTTTTAACACTGATATTCTTATGCTTAATTAATTCCTGCTCTGCTTCTTGAACTTGATCCAATTTCACAAAACTTGAAATTCTTTCACTTAATCGAAGGTATGATTGTTTCTTGATATAAGCAAGTGCCTCGTTGATATAAAATTGAGAATTTTTATTTTCTTTTTTACTAACGTATTGGTCAGATAATTCAATCAATAAATCTTGGATTATTTCTGCATCTTCAGATGAAATATTCCTTGAATTTACTCTAAAAACGTCCTGAATCTGGTCGTTCGGGGCTTGGCCAAAAGATTCATGGTAGTTTTTTATCCATACCAGCAAAATTTTTAGATGAGATATTTCAAAATGCTCTGGCTTTGCTATCCCAACAATAGCACTACATACACTATCATCTATAATCATCTGAGTGATTATGTTTTTTTCTATTGACTTTTCTATTTCACTTTTTTTTATTCTAATACTTGACATAAATCTCCTATTCCTTGCATTTATTTCTATGAGCTAGTGCACCTGTACTACACTCGCCCTTATGCAACTTGTCGTGGCATTTCTGGCATACAACAATCCCATTGTCAGGGTCAAGCCCAAATATCCATTCTACTGATTTCGGGATTACATGATGTGCGTGGTACGGCCCTTCTTTATCATCTTCACAATCGCCTAGTTCACAGAAGTTGTGACCGTATTCTAAAAATTGACGATGTTTTACCTCATCAGCAAAAACTTTAAGTTCTCCAGATGTAAAATTCTGAATTACACTTTTAAATGGGTCAGAACGCAAATTAAATAATGGGCAGCTATGCTTACATTCATCAAAACAATACAAATAATGTTGTTCAAACCTATTCGGTTTTTCTAATGCATTAATCCTTGATTTTAATTTGGGTGGTGAAGGCTTAAGCCATTTATCGCCCCATTTAAATTAACTTTTTCAATATAGGCTTCAATACAACAGGAGGGATAAAATCCCCGAACAAATACAATTCAGCCGAATCTTTGTCTGCCTGATTCGGCTGAATTGTATTTGCTAAAAATTGGCTAAGGTTAAAATTGTCACACCTTGATTCTGCTTCTTGGATCGCATTCAATATAAGCCAGTTGTCGATTCTCTTTAAGGTGTTAATAGCTTTTCTGTTTGAGGCGCAGTCAATTTTAGGGAAGGGAGTAGTTTCTCTCCCTGTTGAAGTATAGACTATTTCGCCTGCTTCTAATTTCATTCCTATTTCACCACGTTCCATATTCTAAAACACCCACATCATCGCAATGAAAACCGTCCACCCTAACGCCATAATAATGAAGTTAATCGAAGGGACTTTTACTTTAAGGAAAATCCTAGAAACATTCACAAAAGTGAACCAAATTCCAATGAACAAACCTATTGCCGTTATAATATTTTGTGCCATAAATTCTCCTTTAACTCTTATAGAAAATATGCTTCCCAATCTTAATAATCGGATCACCGTATTTAGCCCAACTCTTTTCTTCTTAAACCTACTTTAGCAGGACTATTTTAGTTTCTTTCCGCCCTATTTCTTTCGCTTCTTCCACTGACGATACTAAAATATCAATCGTATTTTCGCAGACCTTAGAAGTTAATGATTCTACTTTTCTGATCCCATAACCTTCAATATACACTTTTTTTCCAAGCATATGCATATTGTCAGGTGATACAGCTACAGTCCAACCTGATTTGGGCTTTGTCATTAAAGAAGTATTTTTGGTATTCCCTCCACATTCATTACTTGATAAAGTAAACGCGGTGACTGTCATTGTTAATACTGATATTTTACTTTGGTTTTTAAGATTTTCTATCTCCTCATTTAAATAATCCATCTTTACTTTGATAAAACAAGACAGAATTAAAGTATATAAACAAACCAAAAAAATAACCAACATTTTATTCATCAATTGTCATTATTTATTAAAGTTTTACGAATTTATACCGATAAGGTACTATAACAACTAATTCAACACAAGTCAATAATAATATGATCAGAGTTTCCAAACACACCCTTAAATTCGCAAATAAACACAAGCTTGATGTCCTCGAAAGGATTTATGAGGATTTCAAGAGCTGTGTAATTTTGTATATTGATTTAATTCTTAAGGGTGATCTCCCTCTGAAGACAAATGTATCTTGTAAATTACTCCCGAACAATGTTATATGCCACGCTGACTGGAAAGGGATAGCTTACAGAACAGCTTCTGGCATCGTTCGGTCAAATCTTAAACACACTAAAAATAAAACATTTAAACGATACCAGAAATTATATGCTAAATGTAAAGAGCAGAATATTCATAAACCATTCTTGAATAAGAAATATTCAGAATTAAGTATCAACTACTTAAAACGTATTAAAATTGATATAAAAACCGTTTCAATAAATTTAAGCTCCCACTTATTTAATATCAAAGAAAGTAATTTATTCGACTCGTTTATCAGAATATATACTCCTTATAAAATTGAAGGGTTTGAAAGAAAATACCTCAATATCAACGTCCCTATCAAACAACATAAACACAGCTTAAAATTCAAAGATTGGACACGCAAAAATACAATCCAATTAAATAAAATTAATGGCAACTTTTATATTACGTTAATTTATGAAAAAGAAAAATGTCAAGTTAAACAACAAGGTAAATCCATTGGCCTTGATTGTGGTTACAATAAATTAATTTCAGATTCTAATGGCGTTCATTATGGGGAAGAGCTTAAACAGGTTTATATCAAATTAGCCAACAAGCGGAGAGGTTCAAAAAGCCATAAACGATTATTACAATACAAAAAGAATCTCACTAATCAAATAGTAAATTCAATTAATCTTGACCCATACAGTCTCGTCGTGGTAGAAGATCTCAAAAACGTAAAACATAAGTCAAAGTTCTCAACCAAATTCAATAATAAACTTCAATATTGGTCTTACAAACAGGTTCTGGCGAAGCTGGCTTTACGGTCTGAAGAGGAAGGTTTCTTTCTTCTATCCGTCGATCCAGCATATACATCCCAGACCTGTTCAGGTTGTGGCATCATTGATAAGTCGAACCGTCGTGGTGAAACTTATCAATGTACGTCTTGTGGGTTGTTAATTGACGCCGATACAAATGGCGCAATTAATATTCACAATAGAGGCATTTATAGTTCCTTTAACGAACAAAGTGAATCATATCAATGATTTATGACTATTAAAAGTCAAGGTTATCGAGTTCATTGGTAAGAGATTGTACTTGATCTTTAAGTTTATCGGCTTTTCTTTCTGCTTGGATAAATCCGATTGTAATTATAACATAAAAAATGATCCCGAAAATTAGTAATTCTTTATTCTTATTCATATAAAAAACCACATTCTTTTGACCCCACTTTTTTCCACATTATCACATTTCTGCCGCTTACTTCGACCTTCCAAAAGCAAATAACATCATGAGTTTTGGTTCCCTTAGGGATAAATGATTCATCAACGATTATAGCTTGACAGTCAAGCAACTTAGCCGCTTGAAATTCTGAAGCCTTAACATCTCTACTGAGCCATAGTAGTGATATTAGAATCACAAACCACAATGCTACTATGAAGGTCAACCACATTGTTCTTGATTTCATTTTGTTCTCCTTCTTCAAAGTAAGGTTCGTAATTCTCGAAAATTTCTTTAATTTGATTAATTGTATAATTTCTCGATACCAATTCATGACCAGTATCGAGATAATTTTTTAAGTACTTTAGACTAAAAGCAATAATATCTGATTCATGATAGCGATCTTCTTCGAGATTTTCCAGAACTGGATAGATGTTATTCATCTTCTGGGTCTCCGATTCTCAAAAATTCTCCGAGTTTCTTCTGGAGGCAATATTGGCAAATATTTCCTCTAACGAAAGAACCGTCACCGAAAATTGAACTATAACCACCAATAAAATCAATATGGAGGAATTCTTGAATTTCCATATCATATGAGTCTGTGTGTTTATATTCTGTTTTGCAAATATCACAAGTAACTGATTCGATATACTGCATTGGCTTATTTATTGTTATGTAATTAATCATTATTTATTCCACCCCAAATTAAAGAGGATTTATCTTTAACAAACAATCCTTTGCCGGTAAAAAATTTATTAGGGATAAGAATTCCACCATTATCACCATACAAACAATCCTTCTTATTATGCATTTTACAACAGGAATAGTTCTGAATGTGTTCTACATCAAAATACCTCCTTGCCCGCTCCATAAACATTTCCATTTCGCTTTTCAAGGAAGAAGGAAAATTAGGAACAATCGTGCTGGAGTATTCCTTCCACTTTTGATTATACTCAAGGTGCTCAGTATAGAGATCAGAGTTTCTCGCTCTACTCAGGGCAAGTTTCTTAGCTTTCTCTTTGCTGAAGGGAATGACCTCCTCCTTTGAGTGAAACATACTCCACCCGATTTTTACTTCATCATTGATCTTTACCGCAATCAGGCAAGCGATTGGTGTATTGTCCTTCTTGCGAATGTATTTAATAATAATGTTGTTCATTGTCTTATCTTGTGGATCTGCATATGACATATTAGGACTTCCGAATATTACATCAAAAAAACTACTTCCAAATACGTTAGCACTATCATTGAAATCTCGGTCTTTCTGGGTCATTTTAGTTCTCCTTAATTTTATTTGAGATAGTATCGAATGCTTTAATGAGAGGAATACAAACATTGCCATCGCAAGCCATAGATGCACTTGCTCCATTAATTCTAGTCGCTACCCAACAGCTCATAGTATCCTTAAGTGAATGACTCAACAATTCTTCGAGCTGTTTCATTTCGTTCTCTTCCATGTATGACCCTTTCATATTATCTCCTTATAGACCGTCACATTCTTCATGGACAAATACAGAAAAAGTTTCGCCACTATTTGTATCATTAATCTCAAATGATCCAGAATTAATGTATCTTGATTTTTCTGCAAGATTCTGAATAATCATTAACGCTTCATCCCGATCTAAATAAATGAAAGTTTCTTCAGATCTCTTCCCGTCGAATTTCCCAACATAATTCTCATATTGCCTCCCTGTATTCTAACATTGGCAAACTTGATCCTTCCAAAACATAATTAGTCTTAAAATACATCTTAGCTTCTTCCTCCGGGATATTTAATTCTTCTGAAGCTTCGGAACTACTTCTGAGCCAGCCTTTTAATCGCCCGAATTCGACGTTAAGATTTCTCAGAAATTTCTGATTGAACTTAATATGCAAATTGCCATTCATGTATACTCTAACTGACATTAGTATTTCACCATCATTCATCAAGAAAATTTGCTCTTTTCCCGGCTCCCATTGTTTCTGATCTGACTTTTCTGATGAGGTTGTGAGAAAGGACAAATTGTGGGCGATGGTCAAAATATCATTCAGCCTTGAATTCACACTATTGTGAATGCCATTTTCATATTCATAACGCCCATAAGAGGATGGGTTAAAAGTATTATGACAAGAAATTACACATCTATAATCCAATCCAAAATTCTTTATCTTTCCTTCCCTCATCTCCTCCCTGAACCGCCACTTATCTTTTCCCCATGTACTCTGATTCGATTTATACAGAACCAAATTAGCCTTATCGGACAAATCCATAAAAACATCAATTAATTGAGAATCGAAATAACTATTTGCATTTTTGATCGCCCAGATGATGACACTATAAATATTTGACTCCTGAAAGTCCACACTAATGTTATCAGTGAGCGTTTTTAGTAATTCCTCTCTACTTTTCTTTGTTAGCCTATCGGTAATTGCATTTAAGTTTTTAAACAACTCCCTCCAATACTTTTCTTTTAGGCCGACAATTCTCCTGCGTAATAAATCTACGACTGATTTAAAGTCAATTTGCAATTCAGTAAAAATCGACTGATCAAATTCAGAGATTGCTTTGAAATTGTTCTGGAGCTTTAAAAGGTCATCATCGTAAAGCTCAACCAATACAGATATAATTCCTCTACCCGGAACGAGTTCATTAATCTTCCGTGAAAAGTCTTTTTCTCCCGTTTTATCTTCTTTTCTAGTATTGATTGGGAAGGCTGCTTCTACCCATAAGCGAAACGGATCTACATCGGGACTGCCCTTTTCATTATAGTAACTTGATTTTGTTAATGATATCTCTATAATGTCAACATTGCACCGTGCCGCTCGTTCTGCATCCAGAAAATCAGTATTGCCGATGATCTCGAATTTTGCTTCCCTGTCTTTGATAGCCGACAGAATTACTGGTTGATTCTTCCAGCGATCAGGAATAACAAGGAAGATTTTAGAGGAATTAGCTTCATTGATGATTTTAATTGCCCATTCCTTGTACTCTGAATAAGGAGGATTGCAGAATACAATATCAACTTTCTTGTCGATTAGAACATTTTGATGGAAATCACACCCGACAATGAAAATATCTTTAGGCATTTCACAAACAAGAATTTCACTTTTCTCGATGGCGTATTTCTTACCTTCAGTTAGTTTAGATAAAGTTGCTCCATTACCAGCACCGCAATCAAGAATTGATTTGTATTCTGAACCGAGTCTTGATTTGATTAGATTAATGATTTTATCGGTAGTCGGGTAAAAAGAAAAATCTTCTCCTCCCTCTTTCAATATCTTGACCAATTTAGCTATTTTCGTCATTTCCATCCTCATAATATTTCCAATGGAACCCACCTGTTGTATTTTGCCTTCCGGTGCAACATTGAGAGATGTATTTATGATTTGTTCCTGTCTTTTCTTGGGCCTCTAACTGTGAATTAAAAACTTCTTTAGTTTCGACACATATAATTTTTTTAAAGTGAGATCTTCTAGTATTTTCTGATATTCCTTTATTAGAGAGACTCATCTTATTTTTTGTTTCATCTGAATGCTTTTTCCCGGACATATTTTTGTTTCCTATCTTTGAGAGCCTAATTTTTTCTCTGGATTCAGGAGTGAATATTTTATCATAGTAAAGATGATTCGTCCCTGTTTTACTCTCGCTTACCTTTCTTTTAGTTTCTTCAGAATGGAATCCTTTGTTCCCACCTCCTTGCCTAATATTCCATCCAATACTAGGGAGTGGCCTATAATGTAATTCAATTTCGTTAGCTTCTTCTATCGTTAATCCATCTTTTAATATATCTGTGTGTATATTTAATTCGCCATGTTTATTTATTATATTATAGAAGTATAAACTCCTTTTATAATTAGTCAAAAGACCACCAGCAAATCTCGACCCATATTTTGATACTATTGCTGTCCCGATATAACCTTCATTAAATGGGTCATTATGTGATTCAAAATGATGCCAGTAAACAACATATTCTGGGCTACTATTAATTAGCAATAATGTTCTTGACTTGTTAAATCCTACTAACTCTTTTATCTCTTCTTCCGTTTTGTCTCTATAGTATAACCTCTTCCCCACTATTCCTCCCGCATAGATTTTTGCTAATTTCTCAATTGATTCAGGGACAGGACTTTCATTTCTGAAATAGCGGTGCATAGTACGTCCCTTGATTCCAAGCTGCTTTGCCATTCATAGCATAAGTTTTAAAATCAATCCCATCTTTAATATCTGCTGTATATCCTATTTTCATTCTTGCCCCTTCTCCAGATGCCCGAATTTACAATTACAGGCGTTCGCCACGCCACGATTAGAAATTTTTAATACCTGACTATAGTAGAGTCTGAAAGTCGCTTAAATTACGTATTCAAAACAATCAAATAATTCTTCTTTCACTCTGATATCTTTTGTAATTGTAATCGTCCGTTTCTTTAATCTCTTTCGCGTACTGTCGGTCGAATTCTTCATCAGCCTTGATGTAATCCAAACATTCAGGACAGAGGATATCATCTTTTACAACATCCCACCCCTGAACTTTTAATCTCTCCATTACAAACCATTTCGCTAAACTCGACAGGATTTCGTCGGTTGCTAATTCAAAAGAAATTTCTTCTCCGCACCGGCAAACTTGAATTAGTTTCATTTTATTCCTCCTATCTTTTACACTCGAAAATTTCATATTCTTCGAATTCTATTTTATTTTCATTTATCCAAATTTCTTCATATTTTTGCTCAGTAAACCACAATCTGAATTTTGGGATTTTATATTCGACTGATATTTCCCCATAAGATATTTTATATCTTCCAGTTAACGATTCTGTATTTAACAAAAACAATATTGGCACCGGCCCGAGTGGTGTTGCTATAAAATCCCACCGATAGATCTTAATTTCATGCACCTGCTACCACCTCCAGACTACTCCCACAATGTCTACATTTGACTGCTTCCTTCTTGATGTACTCAGCACAGAACGGGCACATTACTAATCCATCCGCCACTGCGGTTACTTCAAGATTCCGCTTCAAAAACAGTGAATGAGGAAGAGCAACGATCCAGAGAAGGAAGCCGTACAAGTACCATTTCCCCATACTGTAGCCCTTAGAATGCGCAATGTAAGCTGGTAGCAACGCGATAAAAGCAGCAATAATTATCGTTCCCATTTTAATTCTCCTAGATTGAAAGTAAAATCAGAACAGTCATCATAAATGATATAAGTAAAACAGTCACTACTTGTTTCACCAATGGACTAATATCATCTTTTCTGGAATTATGAATTGAACAATTACTCCCTTGTTCGCAATCCTCTTGGCACAAAGTTCTACAATCCCTCATTCTCCCTCCTCCCCTCTCATAATCCTTGTTATTTCCCTAACGTAAAAGAAACTAAACAAAACCCAAATAACAGGACCGCTAACTAGGAGGGTTAGAATCCTTTCCGTTTTCGTTTTTGCCATTGGAATCAATCTGAACCCCATCACCATCCCAAAAAAGATAAGCCCGATTACAGCACAGATTTGAATGTCCAATAGCATCTCTCTTTTCCTCCTGTTATGTTTTATTGAAAACTAGGGTGAACACCCTATTGACAATTAGAGATTACAAATTATCAAACAGAAAGTCAAGAGGTGAAATGAAATATTTTGCATTTAAGCGTTCAGTTAGATATTGGGTTAAATATTGGGTTAGATACAGCTAAAATTTTAAATAAAAAAATCCGCCCGATGATTTCTCAAGGAGCGGATTTAGCCTAATCATCAGTGCCTCAATTAGGCGGCTTTTGCCATCCGCCTTCGCCCTTTGATCTTTACTGGGGTCGTCTGAGTGAGATCAGCAAAGAAGGCGTCCAATTCTTTCATCTGAGAGGTTGCCCTCTTCTTGATCTCCTTCGCTACTGGAGTCTCGTAAAGAAGCTCCTTCATTGAATTAAAGGCGATACTTTCACCTTTCTTATTCTCCAGCTCGTAGGCTCTTGCGCCCTTACTGATTTTCCGGCTCTTGATCTGAAATGGGATTTTTAGGAATTCAAAAACTTCATTCACCCTGCCGGGGGTCAGTCTGAATTTTGAGTTGATCTTTTCGCCGCTTACTACTTCGATGGTTTTTTCTACTACAGCCAGGTTCGTCATGATTTTTCCTCCCATTGGGTTGAGTTTGACGTTTTATTTTGCTGGCACTTCTTAGAAGCATTATTGCTCCGTTAAACATATGATAATTGATATTGAGATATTTGTCAAGTGATTATTAAATTATTTTAGGTGCCGAAGCGTGTAAATTAAGCTTTACCTGTTATATCGTGTAGTTAATCCTCCTTTATTCCCGTCAACATCCGCAACCTATCCACTACAAACTCATTAATATCGGTGTATTTAAGCAAATGTTCAACCTCATCAAGAGCAGCCTGCAAAGCTGACTCTAAACGAATTATCTCAGCCAGTGCATTCCCACAGTGCTTTTCCAGTTCACGCTTATTCATGGCAAAAGTGGTAGCGTCTTTTAGGTGTTCTTTGATTGTTTTCATTTTAGCCTCCTTATCTCTCCTCTTCCATGACATCAATCATGGAATAAAGATAGTTGGTGGTTTCAGTTAGCATCCTCCTGAAACTGTTCTTTCCCTTCTGCATTTCTTCAAGTGTTTCGATAACGGTTAGAATTTTTTCGATGTTTTTGTCCTTGTTCATTTTAGTTCACCTTATCAATCTCTACTACTATTTATTAAAGTTTTTACACCATTATGCCGATAAGGTACTATAACAAATAACCCACAATAAGTCAACGGAATAATGGTCAGAGTCTCTAAACACATATTAAAATTCGCAAATAAACACAAACTTGATCTCCTCGACAAAATCTATGAGGATTTCAAGAGCTGTGTAATTTTGTATATTGATCTTATTGTCAAAGGCGAACTTCCTCTTAAAATAAATTTGTCCAGTAAATTGTTGCAAAACAATATTTTTGAACATAGTTCTTGGAAATCAATCGCTTATAAAACAGCTTCTGAAATTGTACGATCTAACCTAAAATATACCAAAAACAAAACATTCAAACAATACCAGAAATTATATGCTAAATGCAAAGAGCAAAATATTCATCATAACTTTACCTACAAGAAATATTCTGAACTAAATATCAATTATTTAAAGCGTATTAAAATTGATGTAAAAAACGTTTCAATTAATTTGGACTATCATTTATGGAATATTAAAGATGGAGATAATTTTGATTCATTTGTTAAAATTTATACCCATATAAAATTAAAGGGTTTAAAAGAAAATATCTTCATATCAATGTCCCTATTAAACAACATAAGCACAGTCTAAAGTTCAAAGATTGGACACTTAAGAACACTATCCAATTAAGTAAAATCAATGGTAATTTCTATATTACATTAATTTATGAGAAAGAGCAACCTCCTGTCAAGCAGCACGGTAAATCTATTGGTTTAGATTGTGGTTACAATAAACTCATTTCTGATTCAAACGGTAATCATTATGGAGAAGAACTAAAACAGATTTATATAAAACTCGCTAATAAAGAACGAGGATCTAAAAACTATAAGCAATTATTGGTCCACAAAAAGAATTTAACAAACCAAATCGTAAATAACATTAATCTCAATCTATATAGCCTTGTGGTTGTTGAAGATCTAAAACAGGTCCGTTACAAATCTGAACTATGTAAAAAAGTAAATAACAAATTACAATATTGGTCTTATAAACAGGTTCTTGACAAGTTGGAATTGCGCTCAGAGGAAGAAGGTTTCTTTTTACTGAGAATCGATCCAGCGTATACAAGTCAAACTTGTTCAGTTTGTGGTGTCATTGATAAAAAGAACCGTAAAGGTGAAGTTTATCAATGTACGTCTTGTGGGTTGTTAATTGATGCTGATACAAACGGCGCAATTAACATTCACAGTAGAGGCATTTATAGTTCCTCTAACATAAAAAGTGAATCATATCAATGATTTATGACTATACAATCGTTAGTTAAAATATCAGCTAAAATGTCAAGTATATTTATGTGAAAAATCAATTCGTAACCCCTTGATCATTGCACCACTTTGGGAACGCATGTTCCCAATTATAAGCAGAGCAAAGCCAACTAATCTGTATCTTACTTGTGGTTAATGTTGTTTTTAAAAGCATTTCAACAAACAATTCAACTCTTTTCCTTTTTGATTGAGCATCTGTTCCTCTTGTCCCGAACTGAGGATGGATTCTTTTGTTATTAATATTGAACCAAGTATGAAATTCTTTCGTTGCTCTCCTAAAATTGTTTTCGTCTATTTTTGAATAACTCTTTGGAACATATTTATTCATTACTTTTTTAACCCAAACATCCTTAATAATTTCAGTCATATTCGGATCAATGTCTTCAATCATTCTCATTGTTTCTTTTACTGCAATAGGTCCAGTCTCAAAGTATTCCAAGAATAATGATCTTTCTTTTTCTCCGAAAGGATTGTGAAGAAAATGCACAATGCCTGTTCCTTTAAGTGTTTTCTTATACCCATTTGTGGGTTCATAATTAAAATCAGTAGCGGCTAAGGCAAATCTATCCATTGTGTTAGTGATTTCTTGTTCGGTAAACTTATATTCTGAATATTTTGTAAAAGGGCCATTTTTATCAAAGAATTTACCTGACATAAGTTTATTTAAACAAATGGCAATCTCATTATACGTTTTCGTTCCTGCTCTGTGTTGGACTATCTTAAGACTATTCCAATAATCAATCAGCGAAACAATATTCTTTTTTATTTTAGGTGTAGGTTTTTGTTTTAGGATTGCGTAAATTGGGTTCTTCAGCGTTCGTGTCGGGCGGGGCGGAACATTATTGTCTTGTTCAACAGGCACTGGTGCTTCGTTTACTTTATCAACTGTATTGTGTTCTTGTGTAGTATCGGAACAAACAGTTGAATCAACACATTGTGAATTTGGTTCGCTTGGTTCGTCAGAACCAATAGCTTCTTTTTCGTAAGAAAAAGATTTATTAAAATTAGTGTTATTGTAATTGGTATTATTATTTATTGGTATTATTAGCTGTTGATTTTCCATCGCAGGGT
>Ga0209210_1002181_pt1 | contig 14675 bp, 12 predicted proteins | sample RifGroA1_FD_183991 | JGI IMG/M metagenome (GOLD analysis project Ga0209210, IMG submission 183991) | Contaminated groundwater microbial communities from Rifle, Colorado, USA - Rifle Groundwater A1 (SPAdes) (version 2) | ecosystem: Environmental > Aquatic > Deep subsurface > Groundwater >...
GCTCGGTTTTTTTTGAATCAATAAACGTACACGAGATACCGCTCTCCAAAGTTGGCGACCTGCGCCGCAAAATAGGGACCGTATTCCAGGACTTCCGCCTACTCCCCAACAAAACCGCGTACGAGAACATCGCCTTTGCAATGGAGGCTGCCGGCAGGGCGGAGGCGGAGATACGCTCCGACGTGCCGCACGTGCTCGAGCTGGTGGACCTCGGCGACAAAATGAACAACTTTCCGCACGAGCTGAGCGGCGGCGAACAGCAGCGCGTCGCCATCGCGCGCGCCATCGTCAACCAGCCCGACGTCATTGTGGCCGACGAGCCGACCGGCAATCTCGACCCGGTCAACACGTTTGAAGTGGTGCAGATACTAAAAAAAATCAACGACCTCGGCACGACCATTTTGCTGACTACCCACAACAAAGGGGTCATCGATAACCTAAAAAAGCGCGTCATCACCATGGACCGCGGCAAGGTGATTAGGGACGACAAGGAGGGAAAGTATATACTATAGATATGAAATGGCTCGCAACAAAACGGATCTTCCGCGCAGGAGTATTAAGCTTTTCGCGCAACGCGTTTGTCTCCTTTGCGTCCATACTCGTCATGACAGTGACGCTCTTTACCGTCGGTGTAACCCTGTTTGCAGGCGTTATACTCGGCTCGGCGCTTCAAGAACTGCGGGACAAAGCAGATGTCAACGTCTACTTTACACAAGATGCTCCGGAGGACCGCATGCTCGAGCTCAAGGCCTCGCTCGAGGCTCTGCCCGAGGTTTCAAAAGTGGAGTACCTGTCGCGCGACGAGGCGCTCGCGCAGTTTAGGGAGCGCCACAAAAACGACCAGCTCACGCTCTCAGCGCTCGATGAGCTCGGCGACAATCCGCTCGGCGCCGTACTCAACGTCAAAGCAAAGGATATCTCGCAGTACGAATCCATCGCCGCCTTTTTAAAGGACCAGCAGTCCGTGGATACGGGCAGCGCCTCAATCATCGACAAAATCAACTTTTATGACGCTCAGCACCGCGCGGCGCTCGAGCGGCTCCAGTACATTACCAACTCTGCCAAGGTGCTTGGTCAGTGGATTGTCGCAATCTTGATACTTACCACGCTCGCAATCTCCTTTAACACTCTGCGGCTGGCGATATACAGCTCCCGCGACGAGATACAGGTCATGCGGCTCGTGGGGGCGGGCGCTTTCTACATACGCGCTCCGTTTATGGTCGAGGGCACTCTCTACGGGCTTATCGCGGGGATGGTCACATTGCTCATTTTCTATCCGCTCACGTGGTGGCTCGGCGGAGCAACAGGCAACTTCTTCGGCGGAGTCAACATCTTTTCCTACTACATGAGCCATTTCTTCTACTTCTTCCTTATCATTGTCGGAACGGGCGTACTCCTCGGCGCCACAGCGAGCTTCCTTGCGGTCAGGCGGTATTTAAAGATATAAAGGTAGTGTAAATGGAGAATCCGAAATACATCTTTGTCGTAGGCGGCGTGATGTCGGGCATCGGCAAAGGGGTAGCCTCCTCCGCTATAGGCAGGATTCTCAAATCTAAAGGATTTAAAACGACGGCGATAAAAATCGACCCGTACATCAACGTCGACGCCGGCACCATGAACCCGACCGAGCACGGCGAGGTCTTTGTGCTTGCCGACGGCTACGAGTGCGACCAGGACATGGGCAACTACGAGCGCTTTTTGGGCGAGACACTGCCCAGTATCAACTACATGACAACAGGCCGGGTGTATCAGGAGGTCATCCGCAAGGAGCGCAACCTCGAGTACAAAGGCAAGAATGTGGAGGTGGTGCCGGATATTCCGCTCGAGGTCATACGCCGCATCAGTGAAGCGCAAAAAACCGCACAAGCGGACGTTACGCTGGTGGAGGTAGGCGGCACAATCGGCGAGTATCAAAACATAATCTTTTTGGAAGCGGCGCGCATGCTCAAACAAAAATATCCGCGCGATGTGGCGGTGGTCATGCTATCCTACGTGCCCATCCCAAACAACATCGGCGAGATGAAAACCAAGCCGACCCAGTACGCCGCGCGCTCGCTCAACTCTGTTGGCTTGCAGGCCGACGTCATCCTCGCGCGCGCCACCGTGCCGCTGGACGAAAAGCGCAAGGAAAAGATAGCGACTTTCTGCAACATTTTGCCGGAGCGTGTTATCAGCGCTCCGGATGTCGAAAGCATCTACGACGTTCCGCTCAATTACGAAAAGGACGGCATGGGCGACATACTTTGCGATGTGCTCGGCCTTCCGCAGCGCCCGACCGACCTTGGTGATTGGGAAGCGTTCGTAAAAAAAGTAAAAAACGGCACCAAAAAACTCGACATTGCGGTATTAGGAAAATACTTCATGTCCGGCGAGTATGTGCTCTCTGATGTATACATTTCGGTCATCGAGTCGATAAAACACGCGGCTGCCGCTCTTGATATAAAGGTTAAGCTTTCTTTTTTGGACTCTGAGCCGTTTGAGCGGGATGCTGACAAGCTTCAGGAGCTCAAAAATTATGACGGCGTTTTGGTGCCCGGCGGCTTCGGGGGCCGTGGAGTAGAGGGCATCATTTCGGCTATACAGTTTGCACGCGAACAAAAAATCCCGTACCTGGGGCTCTGCTACGGCATGCAGCTTATGTGCATCGAGTACGCGCGCAACGTCGCCGGCCTTGCCGGCGCCAATACCGCCGAGATAGACCCCAACGCCGCGCACACTGTCATCGACTTTATGCCCGAGCAGAAAGAAAAGATTGCCAAAGGGGAGTACGGCGGGACCATGCGGCTTGGCACCTACCCGTGCGCGCTTAAAGACAACACTATCGCGCGCGAAGCGTACCTGCCTCGACTTGCATCGGGCAAGGCGGGCGGCGAAGATCTTATACATGAGCGCCACCGCCACCGCTACGAGGTAAACCCCGCGTATATAGCAAAACTTTCAGATGCTGGATTAGTTTTCTCAGGCACATCACCCGACGGCCGCTTGATGGAAATCGCCGAACTGCCTAAAGAAAAACATCCGTTTATGCTAGGGGTCCAGTTCCACCCCGAGTTCCTTTCCAGACCGCTGTCGCCCCATCCGCTGTTTATGGCGTTCATCAAAGCGGCAGGGGAGAAGAAATAATCCATGGCAGGAGCGGTAAAAGAAATTCCGCAGTATCTGGAAAAATATTATTGGTGGGCATACGCGCGCCCGTGGGCTGCAAAACTTTTTGACCACCAGTTTATGGTCAACGCTATTCTACTGGGGAATTACAATAGGCTCCGAGATGAGGCGGTTAAAGAACTCGGAGAGGACTTCTCCGGTCGCACTCTGCAGGTAGGTTGCTGTTACGGTAACCTCACTCCGTACTTGGCGCGGCGCGCGGCGCGTAGCGGCGGCACAGTCGATGTTATAGATATTCTCCCGATGCAGTTGAAAAATCTCGGCAAAAAAGTACGGCCGGGAGAGCCGGTCAGCGCCTCTCTTATGGACGCCGCGGCGCTTGATATGCCGGATGCCACCTACGACCGCGTGGTTATATTTCTCCTGCTTCACGAGGAGCCGCAATCGTACCGTGAGCGGACTTTGCACGAGGCGCTTCGCGTACTGAAGCCCGGAGGAAAGTTAGTGGTAATTGATTACGCGAATCCGGTATGGTGGCATCCCGCCCGCTTTAGTACCATCCCCATATACTCGCGGTTGAAGCCCTATGCGGTTGATGTATGGAACAATGGGCTCCAAAAGGTCCTGCCGGAGATGTCCGGAAATGGTTGGCAAAAAAAGTCCTACTTCGGCGGCCTGTTCCAAAAGTTGGTGATGGTAAAATAGAAGCGGTATCGGGACAACCTACTCGGCCTCATACATTTACCCATCAAGCCACACAAGGCTTTTCTGATGACTTTTATTCTACTATTTAGACCCATCTCGGGGGCTTACTTTATGCAGAGATGAGTTTCTATATTAACCACGCCAGAGCACCTAGTAGGGCGATCGATGTACCAACTAACCACTTCAAATTTGAGGATTTTTGCAGGAAGGTTCTCTTAAATATCCAATTTAATCGAAACCTCTGTAGCAGATTTAAATGTACGTACCCAGTTTTTCCACCAATAGTAGAGTCGTCGCAATAGGAGTTGTCAGTATAAAAAGGAGAGATAGTTAGGCGTGTATTTAGTTTCAGTTTAGGAAATTCCTTTTTCCACCGATTATCAGATTCGTAAATATAAAAACGTTTTGAGTATTCAAAATCATCTAGAGTTTTTGGGTCGGGAGTGCTAGAGTAGTGAACTAATTTTCCTTTAATTTCTAAATCAAGAGGGCGAAGGTCCTCTATCCAAACTTCCTCGTGCGGTCTGTAAAGTTTCACTTTCATTTTATTTAAGAATTTTGGTGCTCCTTGGAGTCCGAACCTATCTCAAACTGGCTTGGTGTCTAGTACAATATTGGAACCTGTTTGTTAGTCGGATTATAACCCCCTTAGTCTGTAGGATGATTTCCAGTACAAACGTTGGATTATTATAGGGTAGAATACACACATGAGTCCGTACACAGATTTTAAAGACAGGTTTAAGTTGTTGGTAAGTAAACACCGACATCTGGTCGTGAATACCTTGTCTAATATTTTCACAATGAGATTAATCGGGAATAAGACCCATGGTGATTTGGCTGAAATAGGTATCGCTGAATTTATTAATCAGTTTATGTACGATTTTAAAAGTATACATGTCGGGAAAGACCTTTTTAGAGCAAAAGAACATGAAGAAGATATTATAATCATCAACGAAGTTACAAAATCGGAATTTCCAGTAAGCTTAAAAGCCTACGGCGACGGCCCTTTGCAACTTTCCACAGACAGTGATCAAAAAATGTTTCCGTACCTTGAAAAACAAGGTAAAGACATAATAGACAAAAAGAAGATAGTGAAAATCTTTGCCTCACAGGCATTCTCTGAATTTAATAATATCAATGTTATGCCTCTTATTTACAATGAAAAAAAGAAGCAATGTAACATAATGATTTTTGACCACGATAAAGCTGTCAAACAGACAGCGAGGATTTTGTATATCGGAAATGGAGAAAGTTTCAGTGGTAAAAAAACTGGTAAATCTAGAATGCATCCAATTTTTATGTTTTTAGATAATAAGGGCAATTACATCTGCGAAGTCCGTTATGGTGGAGCATCAGCAAATGCTCTCCAAAGAGGACTCTGGACGCATACAAAAAATGCCATCTCATTTTTTGATAGCCTCACAAACGGCTGGATTGATTATTCTCACAATCACACTTTAGTAAAATTATTCAGCCTCGCATTGAATAGCACAAAAGAAGGACATAAAGAAGCAAATATAATTTTGCAAAAAGACATCGATAAATTGAAAAAATTATAGTATGTCAAAAACTTTATTCAACGAAAAAGATTTTTCTGGGATAAAAACTCAGGGCATTAAATATGCAGGCTCCAAGCTTAAAATAATTCCCTATATTTTGGAAAGCATAAAAGATTTGGAGATTAAAACAGTATTAGATGGATTTAGCGGTTCGACTAGAGTAAGCCAAGCTTTTGCCCAAGCCGGTTATGATGTTATTTCTAATGATGTTGCCTATTGGTCTGAAGTGTGTGCGCAGTGTTTCTTGTTGCATGAGAAAGAAAAAAAGTACTATCAGAACATAATTGATGAACTCAATTCCATTAAAGGTTATGGCGGCTGGTTCACAGCCAACTATGGAGGGGACGAAGCAATGGGTGTAAAGATGCCGTTTCAAATTAAAAATACAAAAAAGCTAGACGCAATAAGAGATCGGATTGAAGAATTGAAATTGAATGAGGTTGATAAATCCGTCATTTTAACAAGTCTGATTTTTGCGCTGGATTCAGTAGACAGCACACTAGGACATTTTGTTTCGTATCTTTCTAAGTGGTCTAAACGTTCTTTTAATGATTTATTTTTAAAGCTTCCCGATTTGAAAGAAACGACTGGTAATCATAAGGTTCTCAGAAAGGATATTTTTGAAGTTATAAAAAATAATTCTTTTGATCTTGCATATTTTGATCCTCCCTATGGCTCAAATAATGAGAAAATGCCGCCAAGCAGGGTTAGATATTCTTCCTATTACCATATATGGACATCAGTAATTAAGCACGATAAGCCGGTACTTTTTGGTAAAGTAAACAGAAGAGAAGATACTAGGGACACAGTCTCAGCTTCTGTATTTGAGGAGTTCAGAAAAAATAGCGATGGAAATTTTATTGCTATGGAGGCAATTAGAAAGCTCATTAGAAATACCAATGCAAGATATATATTACTTTCTTATAGCTCTGGTGGGAGAGCAACAAAAAAAGAGCTTGAGGCAATACTTAACGAAACTGGGAAGGTTCTAAAAATTATTGAAATAGATTACAAGAAAAATATTATGTCTAGTATGCGCTGGACAAATGAATGGCTAAATTCAAATGATGCACATAAAGAGTATCTTTTTTTGATGGAGAAACTCACTCATAGTTACTCAGCCTCAAGCCCGTATAACGTATTCTCAAAAGCGGATAAAAACACACCTATTTCGAGTTGGCTGGGGGACTAGGAATCGAACCTAGATAAACAGATTCAGAGTCTGTTGTCCTACCGTTAGACGATCCCCCAATTCTTTACTCCTGAAAGATAGCAAAAAATGCTACTCTTGGGAAGCCGTGGAAGAGTTTCTTTCATCCCTGTTGACCAGCTACCCGGTGCTCGCGCCGCTGCTTTTTATCCTGCTGCGCGCGGTGCCGGTCGTTATTGCGCCCATCCCCGGCGTGGCGTTTGACCTGGTGGGGATTGCGGTCTTCGGGTGGCAGTTCGGGTTGGTGCTTGCGCTCATCGGCGGGCATCTCGGGGCCTCGATAGCCTTCTTTATCGCGCGGCAGTTCAGAGAGCCTGCGGTACAGTATTTTGCCCCGCTGCAAAAGCTCCACGAGCTTGAGGAGCACTATTCCGAGCGGCAAAAGTTTTGGACGCTGGTGGCGGTGCGCTTTATTACCAGCCCCTTTTTTGATTACGTAAGTTATGCCGCTGGCCTGACCCGGATGCCGTTTTGGACCTTCCTGCTCTCAACCTTTGTCGGCGTCCTGCCGTTCTCGTTTGTTATCTACTACTTCGGCGGCATCATCTTCAGCTGGGGGCTTTTGTACATCGCGTTCTTTTTCATCGGCATTGCGCTGTTGAGCGCGCTCTTCGGCAGAGTGTTGCTAAATAAGTATTTTTAGCGTACTATGCGTTCAGCGCGGGAATCGCCCGCTTTTTTCATTTCTTATCATATGGATATCCGCAACATCGCTATTATCGCGCACGTCGACCATGGGAAGACAACTCTCACGGACGCTTTGCTGCGTCAGGCCGGCGTAGCGCTGGAGGGCGTATCGATGGACTCCAACGCTCTGGAGCTAGAGCGCGGCATAACTATTTATGCCAAAAATGCCGCCATCGAATACAAAGGCACCAAAATAAACATCGTCGACACGCCCGGCCACGCCGACTTCGGCTCCGAGGTGGAGCGCGTACTGCGCTCCATCGACTCGGTGCTGCTCGTGGTCGACGCCCAAGAGGGCCCGATGCCGCAGACGCGCTTTGTTTTAAAAAAGTCTCTCGAACTCGGTCTGCGCCCTATTGTCGTCATAAACAAAATAGACAAACCCGCCGCCGACCCGGCTATGGCAGAGGAGGGCGTGCTTGAGCTCTTTTTGGAGCTCGGCGCCAACGACGAGCAGAGCAACTTCCCCGTGGTGTACTCCATCGGCCGGCAGGGGATAGCCAAGAAAAAGCTCACCGACGAGTCGGCTGACCTTACCCCGCTCCTCGACACGATACTCGAGCATGTGCCGGCCGCGTCTTCGGTCGAGCAGAGCGCCAAGCCGCTGCGCGCGCAGCCTTTTAACCTCGGATATGACAATTTTCTGGGCCGGCTCGCGGTGGTGCGCATCTACGATGGCGTGCTCAAAGCTGGCGCAGACGTGTTTGTAAAGCATTTAAACGCGCCCGCGCGCGCGGAGCGCGTGCTTAAGATGTTTTCTTTCAAAGGCCTCGACCGCGTGGAGGTGCAGGAGGCTGCCGCCGGCGACATCGTGTTGGTGGCTGGCTTGCCCGACATCTACATCGGCGAAACGATTTGCGCGCAAGAGGATGCCGAACCGCTGCCGACGATTGCTGTGGATGAACCGACCATAGGACTCAACTTTTTGGTCAACAACTCGCCGTTTGCCGGGCGCGAGGGCAAGTTCGTCACCGGCCGGCAGATACGCGCGCGTTTGGAAAAGGAGCTCGAAATAAACGTCGGGCTTAAAATCGATTTTTCATCCTCCGAATATTTTAAAGTCTACGGACGCGGCGAGCTCCACATCGCGATATTGCTTGAGAACATGCGCCGCGAGGGGTTTGAACTGCAGGTCTCCCAGCCGCAGGTGATTTTCGGAGAAAATCATGGCGAGCGCACCGAGCCATACGAGGAAGTTATCATCGACATCCCCGCGGTATATCAGGGCGCTATCATCGAGCGCCTCGGCCAGCGCAAAGTGGTTATCAAAGACATGCGCACGCACGACACGCATGTGCGCCTTATTATGGAGGGCCCGACACGCGGACTGCTCGGCTATCGCACGCAATTTGTGCTCGACACGCGCGGCGAGGGAATCTTTTCCTCGCGCTTTGTGGAGTTCCGTCCGTACGCCGGAGAAATTACAAAACGCGCCGTCGGCTCGATGATATCTATGGCCTCCGGCAAAGTGCTGGGCTTTTCGCTGTGGAACCTGCAGGACCGCGGCGTGCTCTATATCAAAGCGGCAACAGAGGTGTATGAGGGTCAGGTTATAGGCAATACCTCCAAGGGCGAGCAAATGTTCGTTAATCCGACCAAAGGCAAACAACTTACCAACATGCGCGCATCCGGCACCGACGAGGCTATGCATTTGGTGCCTCCGTATGAACTTACAATCGAGCGGGGCTTAGAGGTCATGGGCGAAGACGAATATTTGGAAATAACGCCGGCATCTGTCCGCCTGCGCAAACAACCTGGGTCGAAGTTTTAAACAAAATCAAAAAATGTTACACTGCCGTGTAATGAAGAGCGTCTCGTCTTATATCAAACACATTAACCGCACGCAGGTTGTCTACGCGGTCGTTCTTGTTGCAGTGCTGGCCGCTGGCTGGTTTTTCTTTTTTCGCGGCGGCGCGAGTACTGACGGGTTTTTAGTGCTTGAGTTCAAGCCTTTTGTTCAGCAGGTTTCCGTTTCGGGCAAAGTCATCGCCGCCAAAGAAGTCGATCTAGGCTTCTCCCAGAGCGGGCGCATAACCGGCGTGTATGTATCGGTTGGCAACTACGTATCGCAGGGTACGACGCTCGCCGTGGTGGAGAACGGCGACTTGCGCGCCACGCTCCTGCAGAGGGAGGCCGCGCTTGAAAACCAGCAAGCCAAACTAGCCTCGCTTAAAGCGGGAACCAGGCCGGAGGAAATGGCCGTCGCGCAGTCTTCTGTCACGCGCGATACGCAGGCGCTTATCGATGAACTCCAAGATGCTTACCGCGCCGCCGACGGCGCGACACGTAACACGCTCGACCAATTTATTTCCAATCCGCGCACCAGCCCGTCGCTTACTTTTTCCGTGAGCGACTCCAATCTTAAAACCTCGGTCGAGTCGAAGCGTCTCGCGGCAGAAAGCGCTCTTGTCGCGTGGAGCGGCGCGGTGTTTGCGCTCGGCGCCTCCGCAGACCTATCGCAAGCAGCCTCGCTCGCGCAGAGCAATCTGTCCGCAATAGTGTCCCTGCTCTCCGATGCTGGCGCCGCAATCAACCGCGCCATCCCCTCGACGCAGATTCCGCAGGCAACGCTCGACGATTACAGCGCCGCTGTCGCCACCGCGCGCACAAACATTAACGCTTCTATCTCTGCCGTTACCTCTGCAAAATCCGACCTTGACGCCAGCAGAAAAAATTTAGCGCTCAAAGAAGCAGGCTCAACGCCGCAGGACATCTCCGCTGGGGAGGCGCAGGTCAAATCCGCGGCCGCCGATGTCGCGGCTGCCGCTGCGCAGCTGAGCAAGACGTTCATCTCCGCTCCGTTCAGCGGCATCATAACCGTCGTAGACGCCAAGGCCGGTAAAATAGTTTCTCCCAATACGCCGGAGATATCCATGATTTCGACCGGAGCCTTCCAGATAGAAAGTTACGTGCCTGAAATAAACATTGCTCTTATTGCGGTGGGGGACAAGGCGTCTGTCACGCTCGACGCGTACGGAGAAAAAATATTCCCGGCATCGGTAGTATCAATAGACCCCGCCGAAACAGTGCGCGACGGCGTCTCAACCTACCGCGCGCTGCTGCAATTTGACGCGCAGAATCCGCTCATCAAGCCAGGCATGACCGCCAACGTGGCTATCACCACCGACACCAAAGCGAGCGCGCTTTCGGTTCCGCAAGGGCTAATTGTGTACCGCGACGGCAAGGCGTTTGTGCGGGTCCTTGTCGACAAAAGCACGGTAGAGCGCGAAGTGACGCTCGGCGGAGTATCCAGCCTTGGGGAAGTAGAAATTCTCTCAGGCCTCAATCAAGGAGACACCATTATCACAACGCTTCCTTAAATGCCGCTCAATATACGCATCGGCTTCTTTCTTGCCTTCCGCGCTCTGCGCCGAGCGAGTTTGTGGACCACCGGGCTCATTATCGGGGTTATGGTGCTGACGTTTCTTAACCTTGTGGTTGTCTCCGGCATTCTGGTCGGCCTGCTACAGGGCGCGGTAGATGCCGTGCGCACGCAGTACACCAGCGACGTCATCATCTCGTCGCTGAGCGACAAAAAATATATCGAAAACAGCCCGAACCTTATTTCTTTGATTGATACATTGCCGCAAGTCAGCGTTTATACCGCCCGCTACCGCGAGGCTGGAGTGCTCGAGGCAAATTACAAAACCCGCAAAGAGACCGACAAGCCCAACACCGCCAGTGCCGTATTGGTCGGCATCAACCCTGTCAGCGAGCAGGCGGTCACCGGCATTGCGGGCAGTATTGTCGAAGGCGAGTTTCTGTCTCCGGGCGATTATGACAAAGTTGTGGTCGGAGGGTATCTGCTCAAGCAGTACTTTCCGGTCGAGACGCCCGGGTTTACCACGCTCGAGAATGTCCGCATCGGCACCAAAATACGCATGACGGTTGGCTCGGTAGTGCGCGAGGTTACCGTCAAAGGAATTTTGAAGTCCAAAGTCGACGAGGTGTCCATGCGCGCCTACATGGTCGACTCGCAGTTCCGCTCGCTTATCGGACGCAACGACGGCAATGTCGACGAAATAGCGCTTAAATTGTCCGCGGACGCGACACCCGAGTCGGTGCGCGACGCTCTGCTTGCCCGCGGCGTCGGCGAGCGGGCAAAAGTGCAGACCTACGACGATGCCCAGCCCAAGTTTCTCAAAGACATCATCGCCACTTTTAACATGCTCGGAACAGCGTTCTCCTCAATCGGGCTGGTGGTGGCGAGCATCACCATCTTTATAGTTGTGTTTATCAACGCGATTACGCGTCGCAAGTTCATCGGCATACTAAAAGGCATCGGCATCACCGGTCGCGCCATCGAAATATCCTACATCTTCCAGTCCGTCTTCTACGCGCTGGTAGGCTCGGGGCTCGGTCTCGCGCTTGTATACGGTTTTTTGGTGCCGTTCGTCGCGGCGCATCCTATCGACTTTCCTTTCAGCGACGGCATCCTTGTCGCGCCGCTCGACTCTACATTCTTCCGCGTCGGGCTTTTGGTTTTTTCCACCCTTATCGCCGGATACATCCCCGCGCGCATGATTATCCGCAAAAACACTCTTGACTCAATCCTCGGCCGCAATTAATACAATGATTGAAACAAAAAATTTACAACGGAGTTTCAAAAACGGCGATGTGGAAACCCGCGTGCTAAAAGGCATCGACTTTACCGCAGGCGACGGCGAGTTTATAGCCATCATGGGCCGCAGCGGCGCGGGCAAGTCCACCTTCCTCTACCAGATGTCGCTTCTGGATGAGCCGACCGGTGGAGAGATAAAAATCGACGGCCACAATACGCATACTATGTCCGAGAACGAGCGGATGAAATTTCGCCTCAACATGTTCGGCTACGTATTTCAGGACTACGCGCTCCTGCCGGAGCTTACCGCGCTGGAAAACGTCGCTCTCCCGCTCCTTATGCAAAATCACCCAAAAAAGTCGGCGTACGCGCAGGCCGCCGCCGCGCTCGAGGGTGCAGGGCTGGGCAGTCGCTTGCACAACCTCCCCAGCCAGCTTTCCGGCGGGGAACAACAGCGCGTCTCCATCTCGCGCGCCATCGCCCACAAGCCAAAAATACTTTTTGCCGACGAGCCCACCGCCAATCTCGACAACGAGTCCTCGCGCGGAATTATGGAAATATTTCAAGGTTTGCACAAACACGGCCAGACCATAATCATGGTTACGCACGAAGAGGAGTACGCTAAGCTGGCCGGCAAGATAGTGCAGATGGATGATGGTAAGATTATATCTGAGGTTAAAAATCGTGGCTAAAAGACATTTACGGCAGGACTTTTTTATTTTGCTCGCGAGCATCGCGGTAGCGTGGGCTATAGTGCATTTTGGCATTGTCGAAACACTGCTTTCATACACCGGCGACGGCGTTTTGCTAACCGGCTTTATCGCGGGGATGTTCTTTACCTCGGTGATGACCACCGCGCCGGCTATGGCAGTGCTCGGCGTGCTTTCTTTCCACATCAATCCGTTAGTGCTCGCGGTAGCGGGCGGAGCGGGAGCGGTGTGCGGCGACTACCTCATCTTTGCATTTGTTCGCGACAGGCTCGGCGACGACTTTGCCTACCTTATAAAACGCACCGGCACTCCGCGCTTCTTTAAAATATTCCACCGCAAAACGTTCCGCTCCGTACTGCCGTTTATCGGCGGACTCATCATCGCCTCGCCGCTCCCCGATGAGCTTGGGCTCACGCTCCTCGGGCTCGCGCGCATGCGCACCAGCCGCTTTTTGTTGTTATCTTTTACATTCAACTCAATAGGCATCCTCCTTATCGCTCTGGCCGCCCGCTCGCTCTCGTAACACAATCTTCATATACCCGTCTGCTATAGTATGACTATCATGACTATGCGGAGGGTTTTTTTAATTGTCGCTTTAACTTTTGCGCTCGCGCCGATGTCCGCATCGGCGGCGGCTTTTGAGTACTCCGGCTGGCTGCCGTATTGGCGGGAAGCGTCATCAACTAAAGATGTTTTACCGCACCTCAGTCAGCTGACCGAAATAAACCCGTTCGGCTACATTGTACAACCGGACGGCACCGTCATGGACGCGATGGGTATTGCAGACGAGCCGTGGAAGAGCCTTATCATCGCCGCTAAGGCAAAAAAGGTGCGCGTGATACCGACCGTGATGTGGAGCGACACCGAGGCTATACATCGGATACTCAGCAACACCGAGTTGCGCATCAAGCTGGAGGACGATATCACGGCGCTCGCTTTCAACGAGGGATTCGACGGCATCGACATCGACTTTGAGGGCAAGCTTGCCGAGGATAAAAATTATTTCTCCACGTTTCTCCGCGGGCTCTACCAGCGCATGGGCAAAAAGTGGGTCATGTGCACCATCGAGTCGCGCACGCCGATGTCGAGCCGCTATCTTGGTACGCCTCCCAAGGATGCCGGCATATATTCCAACGACTGGGTCCAGATAAACAAATATTGCGACCGCGTGCGTTTTATGACCTACGACCAACAGACCATCGACCAAAAACTTAATGCCGCCGCTCTCTCCGCGCCGTATGTGCCTGTGGCTGACGTTAAATGGGTAGAAAAGGCCATTCGTTTGGCAATGCAGACAATCCCCAAACATAAGATTGTGATAGGCGTTGCCACCTACGGCTACGAGTATCAGGTAACTCCGCTCACGCAGTCGGGATACCGCTATGACAAGCTGTGGGCGTTTAATCCGCGCTACGCTACCGAGCTTGCGACTCAAATCGGCTCGAAAATTCAGCGCAACTCCGCCGGAGAGCTTAGCTTCTCCTACCTCCCGCAGATTCAACTGCCGCCACCGCCGAAAGTCGACCAGCAACTTTCTGATACGACGCCGATACCCGCGCCTCTGCAGTCAGGCACGCCGGCGGCGGTGGTGCTCGCGACCGCATCCTATAACATCGTGTGGTGGAGCGACGCGCAGGCAATCAAACAAAAAATAGATCTGGCAAAGCGGCTCGGGGTGCGCGGCGTGGCTATCTTTAAGCTCGACGGGGGAGAGGACCCCCTGATGTGGCAGTATTTGACAAAATAGCGTTATTTTGCTATGGTTTAGGGCACCAATGCCTGCATCACGGTTCCATAAAGGACCCTCGCGGTTCTCGTCTAAGACGCGCCCCTACTTCGCTAAAGCTACGAAGGGCTCGCCTCATGCCGCGCCGCGCCCTACGAAGCCTTGGCGGAGTAGGGGCGGACGCCCTGCCCAAAAGAGGGGTCAAGCTGCGCCTTTTTCCGACATCTCTAAATTCATCAATAAGGCGGTTGTTACCGAGGTCGTCGAAATCTTTAACCCGCAAAACCAGTTCAGCGACTTTGCAATCGACGCGCGGCTCAAGACCAATATCATAAGCAAAGGGTACACACTGCCGACGCCGATACAAGACCGCGCCATCCCGCACATTTTGCGCGGCGAGGATGTCGTCGGC
>Ga0209210_1002190_pt1 | contig 14631 bp, 23 predicted proteins | sample RifGroA1_FD_183991 | JGI IMG/M metagenome (GOLD analysis project Ga0209210, IMG submission 183991) | Contaminated groundwater microbial communities from Rifle, Colorado, USA - Rifle Groundwater A1 (SPAdes) (version 2) | ecosystem: Environmental > Aquatic > Deep subsurface > Groundwater >...
GAAGACTTAGAGCAAATGAAAAAAGATTTAGTTTTCTTAAAAAATGTCTTGGCAGAAGAGTATGGACTTAGTGAAGCTGTTAAAAAACGATTGGACGATGCCAGAAAAACACCGCTCTCAGAATACATAGACCATGAGCAAATCAAAAAAGAATTTGCGGAGTGATAAATGGCTTGGGCTATTAAGTGGCATCCCAAGGCATACCAAATCCTGAAGAAGTTGCCAAAAGAAATTTTGCACAGAGTTTTTAATAGACTTGATATGGTTAAAGAAGAACCATTTAGGTTTCTCGAGCACTATGAAGGCGAGAGGGTTTACAAACTGCGAATCGGCGATTATCGGGCACTTATTGATGTTGATTTTCAAAATAAATTTTTATTGATCCGCGTATTTGATCATAGGAGTAGGATTTACGATAGGACTTAACATGAAACTCCGTCTCCAAGTATACTTAGCCCGTGCAGGCCTCGCCCCATCAAGGCGCAAGGCAGAAGAGTTAATCAGAAATAAAGACATCCTTGTCAATGGGCAGGTTGCAGTCCTCGGCACAAAAGTCGAGCCGAAAAAAGATAAAATTACTTTGCGGGGACACAACATCAAGGCCTTGCCAAATAGGATTTATATCGCACTCAACAAGCCAGCAGGCTACTTAGTGGCAAAATCAGACAACAGAGGCAGGAAACTCGCCCAGGACTTGCTGAAAGAGCCATCATCTGCCGATGGAAAAACCCTAGCAAAAGAAGAATTCGATTCTATGTTTAATATCGGAAGGCTGGATTTGGAATCTGAAGGCCTTATTTTGTTTACAAATGATGGGGCCTTCGGCGATGCAATTGCGCACCCAAGAAAGCACATAAACAAAACATACATAGCAAAAGTCGAGGGGAGAATTTCAGAAGAAACAGCAGGCAGGCTTCTGGATGGCGTGCAGGTTACTGCCGAACAGGACGGCGAGGAAGTGCGCTACAGGTCGCGATTCAGGGCACTCCGCGTCCTCGGCAGGGGAAAATTCTCAGTCATAGTCATAATAATTTCAGAGGGCAGAAAACGCCAGATACGGCGAACTATGGAAGCAGTCCATCACAAAGTCCTAACGCTGAAACGAATTGCCATCGGAAGCCTGAAATTAGGGGAATTGCCTGCAGGCAAGTGGCGTTTTCTGACAAAAGATGAAGTGGCTGGCTTTAATATCGCGAATAAAAAACAACCAGATTATTAGCAAACTTTAAATAACACCAAACTAAAAACTAATCATGGCTGCTAAATACAGATTTCTTACACCAGAGGCACTAATGTCATTATTACTTAGTTCTATAATATTATTTGTTTTAGCATATATATATATATACATACTTATATGCGGCAAAGCATAAGCGTTATTTTATTTTTTACCTTAGCAATTATTGCAATTACCGCATTTTCAGCAGCAAATGTGGAAATAACTTATTCAAAAACAAGAAAAGCTTGGCTGCAAAGAAGTGCTTTTGCCGGCGTTATTGCAGGCACATTAAATTTTATTTTATTTTTAATCTCTGTGATTTTTTCTAGCGCTGAATTTCTTGGTGCGTTGCTTTTTTCACTTATTTTTGCTCTTATCCCATACATAGTAATTGGGCTTCTTTTCGCGGTATTTGGCGGATGGCTTGCGCTTTGGTGGCTCGCCCATACCAACAGGAAAAAATAAAGATGTTTGGGAAAAAAGGCTTTGACATCAGTATGAAATTTGTCATAATGTGGATTATTCTGCCGTTAGTGGCAGGAGTTATGATTGTTGTGCTAGTAGTTGCTCCAACAGCCTCTGCCCTCGGAAGCAAAGGCTATGCGGATAATCTTTGCCATTTAAATGCAGGGTTTAGGCATTGGGTTATTCCTGGTGGCAAATGGGTTATCCCATTAGCGATGTGCCATGAAAAATCAGTAACAGTTGATGCTGATAATTGGAATGCCTGCGATCCAGATGGCAAGTTTAGGTTTAAAGAGCTGGCAAAAACAAATGAGTACGATGCATTGCGTAAATGCACAGCACAACAATTTTACAATCTCGGAGCAAGATGCTGGTATATGTACGGACAAGATCAATTTAATCTTCAGGCATTAGAAATGGGTAGATGGAACTGTTTCCGCACAACAGTTAGGGATTTGCAAGGGACGATTGGCAAGGATGAACTTATGGCCGCGTCAAAATTGGCAGACGGAGGCAAGTTCTTGCCGGATGGGAATGTTGATTTCCAAAAAAAGTGGTTAAGTACTGAAACAGTGATTGAAACAAACAGCAAGTATTATGTTTGTTTTGATGACAATGGTGGCGGACCAGACCAAGTAGATTACGAAGATAATTCGTGCGGTTAATTATGCAACTTTTTCCATGTAATTTTCGCCAGCGATATCGCCAATGTCTGGCATAACTTGCAATCCATGTATATATTTAAGCTCTGTTGTGAGCCCATCTGGCAATGGCCACTCGCCAGATTTATTTGGCACGTCAGATAGATTTATTACTCGCATACGGATTCTAACTTTGCCATGGTATTTATAATAATCTCCAATTTTTCCAGAAACATTATTTAAAATCAAGTCGCCTTGTTGTGAATTCAGCGATTTCAGAGATATGGTGTACTTTCTACCATGCGGACCCGTGCCAAAATAATTAAACACATCTTCAATAATAACAGTCTCACCTGCTTTGTGTTTTGTTGAGCCATTAATAATTTTATATGTTTCGCCACGCTCATCAGTAACTGTTTCGCCAGTATCAGTAAACTTCCAATCTATTGTTAGTAATTCATAAAGCGTTGGATATGTTTTCACCGGTCCAGGCACCAATTCCGGCGCCAGCGCATTCAGCCCAAGCCAGCCAGCAATTCCAGCACCAATAACTGCACCGCCAATACCTATGAACTGCCTTCGTGTAAACCGCCTTGGCTGTGGCTTCTCCGCCCTGCTCTCTAAGTTATCAAAATCCTCAGGCATCATGGTTCTGCGATGGTATTTACTTTTTTAAACCTTACCCCTGCGCCGGTTAGCCATTAACTAATAAAAAACAAGAAAATTAAAAAAAATAAATAATTGCTTATTTCTCTGCAATCCAAATGGATTCAATAGCTACTATTAATGCGGCTGGCGAAACAAACGCTACCAAATTGCCAAGGATACTTTGCAATGTCTGGCCTGCATCAAGTGTTATTGCTTTTGCAATGAGCGCAGTTACTGTCGTAATTCCAGCAGTCCCAAGCATCAGCAACGCAATTGTTGCGACAAGGAACTCAAGCCTCTCGCGTTTGCCCACATTCATGTAGCCGACGATTAGTCCTAATACGACTAATATAACGCTGGTAAGTCCGAAGTTTTGTATACCTGCGAAAATGCCGGCTAATACAGCTATAGCAATGCCTCCCAAGAAGGCATATTTTCCAATATTCATTTTGGCCATTTTTTACCTCGAGATAAAATTCAAACCAATTATTAATAAAACTTCTGTCACTACTCGCTGCAGAATACTTATTTAGTTTAATTAAACCAGGCCTAACTGCATCTTCAGCTCTTCTGATGGCACCCATGGCGGATCAAAAACCAGGTCAAGCACTACATCTCTAACGCCGTTTACTTTCTTTATAGCCTCTTTGACAGAATCTATGAGTGCCGGCCCGTAAGGGCACATTGGCGTTGTCAGAGTCATCTTGATTTTTACAATTTCATTTGCTTCTATTTTCAAATCATAAATCAATCCCAATGCCCAGACATCAATATTTATTTCTGGGTCAAAAACTTTTTTCAGCGATTCAATGAGCTGTTCGCGTGTTGGCATGTTTAAAAAAGCTTAAATAGATTAAAAAGCCTTTTGATACATGGCCACTAAGTACATATTACTAGCGATTGTTGCAACTGGAATGTTTTTGTTCATGCAGGCAGGCTTAGCAGTCGATTGTGTGGAAGATTGGTCTTGCACTATATGGGCTCCATGCGTAAATAATCATCAATCAAGATTGTGCACAGACAGAAATGGCTGTGGAACAACAAATAATATGCCTCCTGTTGTGCAAGAATGCCAGCAAGTGCCTGTCTGCGGAAACCTTGTCTGCGAATCAGGCGAGAGCAGCAGTAACTGCCAGATTGACTGCGGCAAGCCAGCACCTTCGCTGCCAAGCGCTTCAGTATCTCTTGGAATAAAAAATCCAACAGCGCACACTTGGTTTTACAATGAAAGCTCTGCAGATTTATGGAATGAACTGGCACAGATAAGAATTGCAAATGACGGTGCAGAAGACATTACTCTTTTTACAATAACTTTGAAAGCATCCGGCAGTGGAAATGATGCAACAGATATAAATAAAATAGAAATTTATGCAGATTTGAACAATGACGGCTCTGTTGGCGCAGGTGATATAAAAATTGGCGCCGCGCAGCCAGCGTACAATCAGGACAACGGCCAGACTACAATTGGTCTGAACTATAATATACAAAAAGGCGACACAAAAGTATTTCTCGTGGCTTATGTCATGAAACCAGCGGCACCTGCGGGCGCGACTTATGAATTCACAGTTACAAATATCAAGGCAGTAGGCAAGACAACCGGCTCGCTTTTTAGCATCAATGGACTGCCAATAACATCTGCAACTAAGACTATAGTCACTCCGCCAGCCCCACAACCACCTCAGCAATTGGTGTGTACAGGCCTTCCATCCTTGTCCTTCAAGCCGAATCCTGCAAAAATAAGCCAGCAAGTTAATGCAGGTATAAGCGGGTTAAATAATTGCATTGGCTGGACTGCCACCGTAGTTGATGAAAACAAAGTAATTGCCTGCCAGGCAGTCCTCCAGAACGGAATGGACGGGGCTTGCCAATTTAATGCTCCCTATACGCCAGGATTATATATTTATTCAGTTGTTGTTGATGAAAATCAAAATAATGTCATAGATATTGGTGAAATAACTGCTTCTAAGCTGAATGTAATTCTTCCTAATGCAAATAGTGGTGAGACTGGCGAGCAGAACATCGCGCCACCTGAAAAATTAATCAACACGCCTGCGGTATTTACTATGCCTGTGCAGGCACAAGCACAGCAGGCAGGCCAGCAGCCAATAAATGCAGTCCTCGCAGTAGTTGCTGTAATTGCAGCAGGAAGTGCGGCATATTATTACTCAAAAGCCAGAAAGCAGGCAAGAAAGAAGCGAAGAAGCTGGTGAAGTAATAATTTTATTTGCGTCCAGGTCTTTTGATTTGCCTTGGTATGTCATCGAGTCAAACAGCTTGTGCATCTGAGATCGGCGAGTGGCAGACGTTAAATTTTCGTTCTTTCAATATCTGGCGTATTTGTCCCTCTAGTGGCGCGCCTGTTTGCAGACCATAAAGTCTTACATCCAATGCACTATTATCCGGAGTTTGAGTAGAGTATACGACTACTAATCATGAGTGGCATTCGTATCTATTGCTATCTTGACGTACTGGAGTGCGATCTAATGATATATCTGCTTCGCAAAACCTTAAAAATCTATCCCAGAAGCGCAATTATTAAACAAGCTTATCCTGCTCTATTTGCAGGGCCTGCTGTTCTAATGGCATCAGCTTTAGAATTTTTAATATGTCTATTACTCTTGTGCTATTTGGCGCTATCCTGATTGTATTATGTTTCACATTTTTTGCTGCGAGAAGTTCTGTAATTATGCTATCAATCTCGCGCTGCCATTGCGCGTCAGTGCTTCTAAATCCATCAACAGACAACTGAATAGTTATTGGTAATTTGATTATGAAATCATAAGTATGCGCCCAGCTGTCCAGTATGCTCGCAGCAATTTTCTGCAGTTCTTCGGAGGCAGGCCTGCCTACCCTCAAATTCCAGAGGAAGTAAGCATAATTATCAATAACAGTCCTGTCGCAAACCAGAATATCGTACTTGTGGACTGCTTCCAGCTCTTCAATTAATTGCCTGCAGAGAATCCACGCCTGCGCGGGTATTGAGTTTTCTTTTTCTGTGCCGACCGGCAATGGACAATCGCGGACAAATTCCCTGATGTAGCCTGCATTAAAGCCAAGCTCTTTCAAATGGCCGACAAGGGAGTGTGCAAGCGATGTCTTGCCAGTGCCGTGTGTGCCGGTGATGCCAATTTTTATTTTTTGCATCCAGCAGATTTTTAAGTGGCATATTTAAGAGTTTGTTTTATGAAATACATAGTTATATCAGAAGCAAACACAGCAAGCAAAAACATAGGCCTGTTTATTTTAGAAAAAAGTTTACCAAAGGATACAAAAATAATTAAAACGAAACATGGCGTGCTCGAATTAGAAACTGATTTGCAAAAAATAAAACCAAAAGATGCTGAAATTGTAATAGTTGCATCCACGCACAAATCAGAAGCAAAAATTCCAATGCTAAATGCGCATTTTACTGGAAATTTCGGGGATGATGTTTCTCACGGCGGTTCGCCAAGAAATTTGTCAATCGCGCCAGCCCTTTACCAAAGGACTGCTGTTTTGGAATACGCAAAGTTACAGGCAGCAGATGGTAGACTAAAAGGCTACCAGGTCGGCATCGAAGCAACCCACCACGGGCCGACACTGGATTTGCCGATTTTGTTTGTTGAAGTCGGCTCGTCAGAAGAGCAGTGGAACGATATGGTGGCTTGCGAGGCTGCTGCAAAAGTGATAATGAAACTAGTTTCAGTGGAGCCTAAAAAAGCACCAATTATTGTGGGCTTTGGCGGCGGGCACTATTGCCCGCAATTCACGAAAAAACTTTTCGACGATGGTTTTGCGTTCGGGCATATCTGCCCAAAGTATGCAGCAGATAGCCTGAGCGAAGATGTTATCTTACAATTAGTGAATAAAACACTGCCAATGCCTGAAAAGGTTTTTGTGGAGCACAAAGGATTATCTGGCGAACAAAGAAAGAATATTATTTCTGTTTTAGAGAACCATAAAATCATGTGGGAGAAAGTTTGACAACTTCTTTAAGCCAGCCTTGTTCTGCAAAATGCTTTTCAATGGCCTTGATTTTTTCTTCCAATCGCCCAAGCTTGCTTTGCGGCACTTCAACGTCAAGAGTAAAGCCAGCAACCCTGTGCAATATATGGGGTACGACTGCACACATATTAGGCAAACCAAGAACCATTGTAACTTCCTCAATCAAATAATCTGAAGCAGGAATCACGTAATCTTTAGAATTTAATTCAAACAAATGATGGTACTTAACTTGCAGTTCGTGCATTTATTTTTTTAGCAGTTAGTTAATTAAAGCTTTCCGAACCGCAATGGAGCACCGTACCAACTACAATCTCCGACTGCGCATTAATACAGTTAACTAATTATAATATTCTGCTTTGTTTCTTCAGCAACTTTCTTAATCCTGGCGTGAAAACCGCTTCGCCAGCTTCGACTAAGTAGCGGTAAGGGAGTATTCTTTCCAGCCCTTTCCCTTCATCCACGAAATATTCCTCGACAAATTCCAATTTATTTAAATCTAGTCCGTCAACAATCTTCTTGCAGACAATTACTGCAGTATCTGTTGACATTTGTTTTGTCCCGAGATTAAATTTCGGAAAGCTTAATTTTGAGCTCAATTCTTTTTTTGTCCTGAACCTCTGCGGATTGTCGCCAAGTATCCCGCCGAAAATAAAATAGTCAAACCGTTTCGCAATTTCCGGCGTCAAAGTTTTTACTGCGGAGGGGTCGAGAATACATGCACGTTTTAGTTTTAGACTTTTCACGCTTTCTTTTTTTATTTCGCCCAGATTTTTTAATTTCATTGCACCTTTTGTTACGTTTGTAAAAATCAGATTTGTTTTTCCAACTCTTTTTGAGATGTGCGCATATTCAAGCACGCACCACGGATAAACTTCCGGCTCCAGATGTTCGATTATGAATTTTGCCATGAATTACCCAATAATTGCGATCATTTAAATTTAACTGAAAAAAGAGAAATAACTAAATAAAAAATCTTTGCTGGCTTATTTGTGCCAGACGTGGGAAATGCCACTGACTATATTCAGGCCTGCCAGTATCAATACTGGTAATGCCAGCGCGTTTGTCGGGTAGACTTGCCAGCCATACCAAAAGGCCACTACGCCTGCTATCAGTTTTATCCATCCCCAAGTTGTTGGATCCATTTTTGCCATTGTTACCACGTAATATGATGGCAAAGCATGGTTAATAAAAACTGTTCACTATTGTCTGGAGAAGACTAATTTACTCTGCTGCAATTACTTGCCTGCCAAGCAAACCATCAAGATATGCTTCAACACCAGCTAAATTAGATATTCTTCTCACAACTTCTGCATCGCGATAAACTCCACCGGGATGCGCACTTTGTCTCAGCAAACCCTTTAGAGCTTCCCTTTCTCTTAAGTCAGCAACTCTAACAAAATCATACTGTCTTGGCATGCCTCTCTGAACCAAAATACTTCTTTGTGGGTCCTCCACTAATAATATTTCGCTGAGGATTGGCGGATCAGCATTTAAAACGCCTGCATATGCAAATGCAATTCTGCTACTTATGCTTTCTAACCCCATGCTACCCTGCGCGCTATGCTTGCTTTTAGTTAAATCGATGGCGCCTTTTGCTGCTAGGCCTGATGCTAATGAAGCATAACTTACTGACCTCAGAACCACATTACGGCTTTTGGCTAGCCTTTCGCAAATCCGGCCTAATTCAAATGAGTCTGATTCGTCCATATGTTTTGCATCAAAAGAAAGTTTTTAAACCTTTTTACTCTGCCATAAAATCACTTACAGGCGTGTCAATTAGCTTATCTCTTGGCAGTAAACCGCGTTCCTGCATGTATCGGCTTGCCAGAATCCAGAAAACCAATCCTATTGATTTTGAACCTTTGTTATTGCACGGGACAACGAAATCAATGCATTCTATTGTGTTGTTTGAATCGCAGAGGGCAACTACTGGAACACCTGAGATTAAAGCATCATGTATTGCATTTTTATCTGGGAATGGGTCCACAACTAGCATTATTTTCGGCTCGAAATAGGTTTTCAGGTTTATGTTTGTAATAACACCTGCAGGATATCTGCCTGCGTAGAATTTTGTGCCAGTTACTTTTGCGAAGGCCTTGACAGCCTGCCATGCGTTTTCTCTCCTTCCGACGACCAAAATGTCTTCGGGTGCAAATTTCCCGAGGACTTTTGCTGCCTGTGCTATTTTTTTGTCTATGTCCTGAACATTAAGAACGCACAACCCATTTGGATTGATTTTATAAATATATTTATGCATGTGTGCAGTCCTGAATTTCGTACCTATGTGGATGCCTGCCCCTAAGTATTGTTCCAGAGGGACTAAGAGTTGTTGTTCTTCATTTGCCATGCTGATTGGTTTTGGAAATGGTATTTAAATGTTACTGATGGTTTACAGAACTATTCCATAACCTATTAAGTGCCAACGACTTTGAACTTGCCTTGCAATCGCCACTTTATCGCCTTTTCTTACGCAGACAGGCAATTTAAGGATTAATTTCATCATCTTGCCAGCCCCCTGGACAATACCAACAGTAGTAGCAGTCCCGATGTTCAGCATCAAAGGCTCATATTGCTTAAAAGGCTCTATTTTTACTTTTTCCTTTGTGCCTATAACGTAAGGGAACAGAGTAACTTTCAAATTCAAAGTTGCAACTGTTGGCGGGAGTTTTCCCGGCAAACCAATAACATTTCCGACAAAAGCATCTGATTTTGTTAACGAAGGATCAAGAGTAGTTGAGAATGCTATTGAACCGCCAGGCCCTTTTTCATCTACTGGCTGGCTTCCGCAGAAAATCGCAGATAATTTTGTTGCAACTGGTTTCCATTCAACCTGCCCGCCTTTTTTTTCTATTTTTATTCCGGGACGCATTTCAATTGCATCGCCTTTTTTGAATATTCCCTGGATTATTGAACCGCCGAGAACTCCGCCAACCATCTCGCTGATATTTGCGCCAGGCCTGTTTACGTCAAAGCTTCTTGCCACAAACATCATCGGTTCTTTAGTATCATCTCTTTTTGGAGTTGGAATAAATTCTTCGATAGCTTCTGCCAGAATATCAAGATTAACTTTCCGCTGGCCAGAAATAGGAATTATTGGCAGTTCAGAGCCATAAGTTTCTGCCACGAATTTTTTAATCTGCTCGTAGTTTTCTTTCGCTTTTTCTTTTGTAATCGAATCAATTTTATTTTGAACAACGATTATATTTTTAATTCCTAAAACTTTCAGCGCCATTAAGTGCTCTGCTGTCTGAGGCTGAGGCACCGGCTCATTTGCAGAAATCACGAGAATTGCGCCGTCAATGATTGCCGCGCCAGCCAGCATGACTGCCATCAGTGTTTCATGGCCTGGTGCATCAACAATTGAAATTTTTCTGACAAGTTCTGCTTTTCCACCGCACTTGCAGGTTTCCCGAGCCAAAACTTGTTTTGGCTGGGCGCCGCCGAACCGCGGTTCGGCTTGCGTTTCGAATGTGTAAGCCCCACACTTGCTACATTTTTGTATGTCTGCGTCAGCATATCCGAGCTTGATCGTGATTCCTCTTTTCAATTCCTCAGAATGAGCCATAGTCCACTTGCCCGTAATTCCATATGTCAGAGTAGTCTTGCCGTGGTCTACGTGGCCTACTATGCCAATGTTGATTTCTGGTAATTTAGTTTCTGTCATTGCTAAATTGTTTGATAAAGCAATTAAAAAGCTTTGGCTATCTTCAAATCACATGGAATTATACTATGAGCTCGCCTGATTTTGCCTGCCATTTTTGCAAGGTCACATGAGACTTGCTACATTCCAAATAGAATTCATTCACGTACGCATCAGCAATAATATGTATGCGCTCAAGCACCGTTCCATCTAGTGCGAAAATGCGTATCTTGTTGCCTTTGTAAAAATACACTTCTGCAATAGTATGATTGCCGCCGTTCATTACGAATGCATGATCCTGCCTTACAACACTATCGCCAAACATTGATTTAAAACTGTCTGCTAATCCGGCGAGAAATTTTGCAGATTTGTGCACAAATCGCTTTTCTATATTTGTATTTTTGCAGTCCATTACATATTCGACTATTTTTGGATATGCGCTTTTGGCGGACTCTGGAAGTGTTTCGCTGCCGCCCTGCTCTGCAATAAACTCGAGCGACTGGCTATCATCGCCAAGGCAAAAGCGAAGCGCAAACAACCCATCTTTGCATTTTATATTAAAATCGTAAATACTCTTTGCCGCAGTTGAATTTAGGATATTTATTTGATTATGACCGCCGATTATATCTGATAAGTCGTTTGCAACATTATGCACTAACCTGTTCCAATTTGGATTGCCGCCCGACATGCCACTAACGCCTTGGCACTGTTTAAAAAGGTAATTAATGCGCGCCCTTGCGTTTAGTGTGCATGTAAACATAATAAATAACAGCCAGAATAATTAATACTAAGATCAAAATATCTAATTGTTCCGTATATTTGCTGATACTTTGCCAGTTCTCACCCAATTTCATTCCAACATAAATTAAAAATGAATTCCAAAGTGTCGCGCCAGCCAGCGTGTAAAATACGAATTTTTTAATCCCCATCCTGCCGACGCCAGCAGGGATTGAAATCAAGTGCCTTACAACCGGAATAAATCTGCTTATGAAAATAGTTATTGCTCCATATTTTTTAAAAAAGTTTATTGTAAAATCCAGCTGAGCCTCTTCTAAAAATAAATACCTGCCGAGTTTCATGACGAAAGGCCTGCCTCCGTAAAAGCCGATATAATAAGATAGCAGAGAGCCGATTATCGAGCCAATAGAACTAGCAAGTATGGTTAAAAACAAATTAAACTTTCCGGAATAAACCAAAAATCCTGCGAATGGCATGACTGCTTCAGAAGGTACTGGCGCAATCATTGATTCCAGAACCATCAGGATAAAAATCCCGAAGTAGCCAATCTTGTGAATTATAGCAGTTATGTAAGCAATTAAAAATTCAGCAATCATTCTTACTTAGCCGCAGCTACCTTCAGCCTTCGTTCTTTTGATTTCGGCCTGAATGTCCTTGAACCGCATTTTAAGCAGTGGATGCTTCCCGAGCGGATCTTCATAGAGTCGCCCCTAATTGTCTTTTTGCATCTTCGACATACCCACTTCCGCCCGAATAACCGGATGACTGCTTCTGGTAGTTTTGACTGTGCCATTTTATCGTTCCAATATCCTTTGTTGCAGTTCTAATGTTTTAAAAGTGTTTGCTTTTATTACGTTTATATCTTCTGCACCAAGCCAAGACATAACTGTGCCTACAAAAGCCAGCATTAAGCCAATTATTTCACTGGTCGGGCTATTGCCTAAAACTAACCATGCGAGTATTGTCAAAAATGTTACTAGTGCAAGCCACTTAAATATCTCAGAGATGTGAATTTCATTTATTTTTGTTTCTGTCATTTTACAATTACTCCAAGTACGCTTATTATTAGTAATATGAATATTACCGTAGCCGCGATAAGAAATGGCAGATCGAATTTGTCAATTTTTATTCTAAAGCCCATGTGATTTAGTTCTGCAAGTTATTTAAAAATGTTATGTTGTTCTTGTCTTTACCCACTTATGCCTTCTTAACAGACTTAATCACTTTATCACTCATGATTTCCCAGAAAGTTACTTCATCATTAGGTACCAGCTTGCCTTTGAATTCTTCCGGCACAGCGACATCAAAAGTTTCATAGGAAGCCATGTCCATGACCTGCGCCTTGTCGCCAGTGATTGAAAGCACCTGCGCTGTTTTCTTTTCAATTATCGGGACTTCTGCCTTATCATGGGAAGTATAAACGCCCATGTGTTTTGAACGGGTAAGGATATCCATGCCTGTGATTCTGTACTTAGCATGCCCATGCTTGCCAGGCGCGCTCCAGTCCATAGCAACTATTTCGCAAGGCCTGCCTTCCATCATCATATACCTTCCAATTTTTAGCGCAGAGATTTCTTCGTACTTATATTCCATAATTAGAAACAAGCTGAAGGGTTTATAAATGTTTTTAAAACGCAAGTAAAACTGGAAGTTTTGCCGCGCGCAGCCAAACTTTATTTGGCTCGCGAAATATTTATTCGCAAATGAGCGGTGCGAAATTTGCGTTATGAAAAACGCGCAAAACCCCGTGCTTCCAGAGAAAATTGCTTCGGCAATTTTCTTGGTGATGGAAAATCCAGCAGGATTTTTCACATAGTCCGTGGATAACGTGAATTTGTTTCAAATTCACGGAATGGAAAAATTGCCATGCAATTTTTTCATAAGCGCCGAGCGGCGGGTTCAAGTTATAACAGTTTAGCCTTGCTTTTTAGATAGAAATGTAAATAAAGTAGTGTAATACACCACAAGCTGTGTGCGCGACAATTCTGCTTTGCCCAAGCTGTGTGATAAAAGGCCAGCTGCCTGCATCTGGTGAGCCAGCACATCAGACATAATGCTTTCGAATCCAAACCGGGCTTTGTGCTCGTTTGATAAATTGTTAAAAACATTGCACATATGGCTGTCATAGCTGTTTACGCTGGACTTTCGCGCAACTTCTGCTGCTGCCCAGTTGTGCCACCAGCTTGCCGTGCTGCTTGCAATTGCGTGGCTTGCAGACACACCATACTTCGGCGCCTCAGAAGCCATGCCCAAATTAACATACATGGTTTTCAAAATATCTAAAATTTCCAGATAAGTCGAGTTAACATTGCCAGTATTCTTCGCCATGTTTGCAGTTAAACCATCATACTTTTGTAGAGCTAAAATCATATTTTCTGCGGCAAGCGGTAAATTTGGCTTAGTACCAGCATACCTAGCAATTATTTCTTCCTGTCTTATGAATTTTTCAGAAACAGCTGTCCAGTCTTTCTTGTCATGCGCACCCCACCAGATATTATCTGCGCAGGTTTCTGCATCTTTTAGCATCTGCTGTAAATCTGCTGCCATGGGTTTTTATGAAACAATAAATATTTAAATTTATCTAACCGGAGCAACAAAATCGCCGCTAATTTACTTTAATCCGCTTAACTTTCCAACTAATTTATCAAAAACTTCTGCTTTTTTTTCTTTTGAAAGCTGAAATAATATTTTTTCTATCATTGCTTCTGAAATTGTAAAAATATATATGTATATATATATAGTTTACTCTAAATAATTATACGTAAAGCTTCCTACCCGATTGCGAACCTCAGTATCGCTGCAACGCCACCCATGCCTGCCAATTGCTGGCCTTCCCTCGTGTCCATGGAAATTGTGTAAATATCTGCACCTAGGGCTTCTGCCTTATCCATCAGAACATCTGTCTTGTCTTCGGGGTATGATTCTGAAATCAAAAGTATTTCAACAGCATGCGCATCAATGGCCTTCATCACAGGCTCATCGCCGTAAGCTGCAAATGTTTTTCTCGTGGCAAGCGTCATCAAAAATCTCTGGACTATTTTTGTTTCCATCGTCCTTTCTTCATTCGCTAAAACATCTTCTGATCTTTCGACAACTTCTTTCAGCCCGAATTCACCAGTATACCCTGTATTTTTTACTGTAAGAACTTTATTCTTGACTGGCGTGCGCATGAAATCGCCCCTGACAAAATCCTCTTTTGTTGGGCCTGGCCCGCCGACAATTATGCCTTTGATTTCCGGCTTATCGAATTTTTCATTGCAGAAGCTTCCGACTTTTTTATAGAAATCATTTGCCAT
>Ga0209210_1002191_pt1 | contig 14629 bp, 12 predicted proteins | sample RifGroA1_FD_183991 | JGI IMG/M metagenome (GOLD analysis project Ga0209210, IMG submission 183991) | Contaminated groundwater microbial communities from Rifle, Colorado, USA - Rifle Groundwater A1 (SPAdes) (version 2) | ecosystem: Environmental > Aquatic > Deep subsurface > Groundwater >...
ATAAACACTGGCAAGATTATGAAACTTATCAATTAAGATTAAATTAATTTTGAGTTAGCACGTGGACGCCCCTGACTTTAGTCTGTGGGTAGTTCACATAATGGAGCTCCGCCGCTTTCTCCGCCGGCTGAAAAAAGTTTTTTTGATAGAGTAAGAGAATTTTTTGGGTTGAAATAATAAATGTAAATGGTTTAGAGTGAACATCTTCGGATTTTTATTCTTAGGGTTCTTTAGAAGATTATTATATCATGAAACACTTAATACTATGGTCGAAAAAAACGTTAGAGATTTACAATATAGGGAAGCTGAAAGAGAAGATGCATATCAAAGACTTGAGGCAAAAGCCTATAGAAAGGAATAAAATGAGAAGATTGTTTAGATGATTAAAGTAATTTAATTCCAACAAACTTAAAAACATCATCTAATTAATTCTATTATGAAAAGAGTTGTATTAATAAAATTAAAAGTGATTTCATTTATTCAATGTCGCCTCGGGTGGGCGGTAGGGGAGACGGCGGTGGGATTATGAAATCGCGAACAATTTCACCCTTACTATTCATTTTAATTGCAAAGAAATCTGCATCTTTCAAGATGCGGTTTTCATATCTTAGCTAAATATTTATTTCTTGGATGATTATAAAAAATGTCGGCAGGTTTCTTGCCGACTGAAAGAACAACCATAGTTGGAACTTTCTAAAACTAAATAAATATTTGCATTCGCTTGGCGAATGTTATGGAGAAAAAATGGAAAAACAAATTGTAATTAGCGAGAGTTATGAAAGATACGCAGATAAATACAAAAGAAACAGCTACAGCATCGGTGTTTTTATGTTGGAGCTGGAGTGGTGTCCGAAATATAGGTACAAAATGTTTCGGAAATGGAAATACAAAAAGTTAGTTGAGGCTTGTATAAGACGTGCAGCTTCGCTGCACGGAATAAAGTGGATCGAATTAAATGTACACCAGAACATGTTCAAGGAACAGCAGAGGTTCCATTTACAATGTCTCCGTCTAAGGCATTGCAATTGTTGAAAGGAATTTCATCAAAATTGTTTTTTGAGCATCATCCAAAAGCAAGGTTGAGATATCCAAAAGGTCATTTATGGGCAAGAGGAAAATTTGCAGCTTCGTTGGGATTTGTTTAAATAGAAGTTGTTAATGAATATGTTCGACGACAAGACGAACATCATGGAACTGTTTGGATTATGGAGGATTAAAAACGACATTGGGAAGTCGCGCTTTTTGCGAAGCAAAAAGTTGCGAACAAAGTGAGCAACCCTTTATGGCGTCGGAGGATGTCACATTAATTCTCGGAGTTGAATATTCTTTGTCGTGGAGTTTTATTTTCGCAATTGCAATTTGGCTCGCACTATTTTTATTCCTAATTTATCCAATGGATGAAATAACAAACAATAATTTCTTAGGAATTCTAGCGTCTGCCGTCGTAGTTTCAATAATAGGAACAACTGGAATTATAAAAAACGCCGTCGACATTATCTCAACAGCAGTAAACAACACATGAATTTTCTGGCTCAGCGCAGTTCTCGCAATAATTGTAATAATTATAATGCAAAAACTCGGAAAGTTAGTTGGAGTAGAAATTGAAAAAATGAAAAAAGAATCTGAAAAAGAAAGATTATCAAGGTCAAAAAAAGCAATCAAAACTTCTGGCAAACTCGCAGAAAAAGAATTGAAAGGAAGATGATAAATTATTGTTTCAAATATTCTTGAGGATTAAAAACGGCATTATATTCATCTTGAGTAATAAAACCATACTCTAAGAGTAAATCTATTTTGGTTTTATAAGTCGGATTATAAAATTGAGAATTTTCGTCAATTAATTCATATCGTTGAAAAAATCCTGGATCGCCAACAACCTTTTCTCTAAAGGTAGCTATATCTTCTTGAATATTACTAGATCCATATGGCCGAATAAATCCTCCATATGGAAAGTTAATGTTTTTATACAATCCTTTATTTTCTAAATAATTTTTGTAGTTTAAAATATCTTTATTTGTATAGTCCCATCCAATAGTATTACCCATTAGGGACATCTGCACATAATCAATATCTTTATATGGTTTAGACATTGACTTGACCCAAGGACCATCAATAAATCCCGATTGATCCCCTTTTTTTATAAACGAATCCTGATTAAGTTGATAATGAATTCCATGACCTGCCTCATGGATAATACTCTCGTATTGTTCTAAGTTGTAATGTTCATTAGTTGTAATATATAACTCCTTTGATAAAGGATCATAAAATCCTGCTCCAAAACTTTTCGTGTCCTCTTCTTTTCCAATTATCTTGACAGAAATAGTTCCCTCATAAGCCATATCCGGATTTTGTTCATAAACATCAATCAAGGTTCTTATTACTTCTGGATTTTTAATCTCCCTCCCTTTAAAAGAAAGTTTTTTTCCAGTTATTCTTTCAAATTCTTCAATAGTAGGATAATTATAGCGCAAGTCGGTAGAAGCTTTTTTCTTATAAATTGATTGAGCATATCTTTCATCCGAAATTCCAGTTTGTTCGCCATATGGAACCGTCGCTATTCCCTTGAAATTTGAAATAATATAACTTTCGTCCCTATATCCATTTTCTGAAGTAGAATCTTTTACCAATAATTCAACAGGACTCGTAGAAGTATCTGCAATATCTTTTGCTCCAGACCCAAGAATCGCACTTTTTTTAATTAAAACTTCTCTATTTTGAGTATAAAATGCTTTATTATCTTCATCTAAAATAAAATCTCCGCCCACAATCATTTTTGGAATTTTATTAGATGAATCTCTATTTTCTAACTCAAGTGAAAAATTTTTTTTAGCCCTTATTTGAAAATTATCGTATTCATCAACTTTTGCATAAGGATTTCCCTCAAGAAAGGATATTTCAAAATCACTTCCTTCCGCTTTTAATTTATTCTCTCCAAGAACAACCCAATCTTCATAATTATCTAAATTTCCAGAAGATTCAGTAATAAGCAAATTTCTCCCGGTTGAAAATGATAAACCCTTCTTAACACCAATTGTATTTTTTCCTAATAAAAATCCTTCATCAACAATACTTACCTCCCCAAAAGGCGGTGGAGAAATATCTTCTTTCGACAACCAATCAACACTCTTGACTTCCAAATCATCTATCTTAAAATTAAGCCCTTTTACTTTATTTCCTTCTATTAATATTCTATTGCCTAAATTTTCTCCAAGAGTTATTTCTTTTTCATTCAAAAAAGAAAATTTATCTCCATCAGTAATCTTCTCAGATAACTTCAATGCCTCGCCACTTTTTCCCCAAACATTTAATACTCCTTTATTATAAATCACCCTTGTTCCTTTTTTAATATCAATCTTTCTGTTGTCAAAAATGAAAGAGGTGTCATCACTTGCTGTCAAATCAGCTTCTATAATATTTCCATCCCTGTTAAGTTTCAAATATGCATCAGAATCGCCGGGTTTAATATTCTCAAATCTATCCCCCTTAATCACTGCATATCCTTCTCCTTGATTAAAATTAATTAAACTACTTTCTTCTTCTCCAACAAACTTAACATTCTTTCCAAAGATATCTCCTTCTATTTCTTTTATCAAATCATTAAACTTTACTTCCTTGTCAAAGAATTGAATACTTCCTGAAATAATATTTCCCTCTTCATCTAATTGTAAATCATTTTCTAACTTAGCACCCGAATCTAAATATTCCTCAACTTTATTATTAATTAATATCGCTCTTGCTGATTCTGGACTAATCTTAGCTAAATCATTAAGAGTTTTTCCTTGAACAACAGAAACAATTTTTCCCTCAGAACATGAAAGTGGTTCAGCACCACAAACAATATTATTAACCAATAGTGCAGATTCAGGTTCAACTATAGTTAATCCTCCTTCTTCTATTGTTGCAAAAACCTCTGCAGAAATAATTGACAATTGAAAAATTAAAAATAAAACAAACAATAATAAAAAACTTCTTTTCATTTTATCGCAAACCTCCACTCATAAGACTCATCATTTAACTTATAATTCTCATCGGTGATGGTGAATATTGTAGAATCGCCATAATCAATCAATTCTATATTTACACCATATTCTTCTCCAAGTTCATATAAACAACTAATGCAAATTTCATTATTATTTTGTTGTTCTGAAACAATCTCTTCAGAAATCTTAAGATAATCAGTAATTCTTAATTTAATCTCCGAAGAAAAATCCTTAATCTCGTAAGATGTTTGAGATTTAGTTACACTAATGGGATAAGTTAATTTCAATTCAACTCTTTCATCTTCTATAATAGTTTCAACATTATCCAATCTTGAAGTTATATTCTCATATTGATCTTTAAAATCTTTAAAATTAAGAATACAATAAGATAATTCCTGATTCACAATAAATGAAATTTGAGATTCCACGATATCAACAGAAGGTATTTGTTCAGTTCCGTCAATCAAATAATAAGGAGCATTGCCAACAAAACTTTCATCGTCAGTAAAAACATAACCGCCATTTTCTCCAACATCAACCAAAGCATTTTCTCCAGTATTTTCTAAACAACTTGTCACAAAATCATAAACAGGAGCAACTTGAGGATTTACACCTTGATAATTAAAATAATTATCCCTATAAATAAGAAATAAAATTACTCCAGTTACAATCAAAACAGCAACAATTATAAAAATTGTAACTTGCCCTCTTTTTTCCATAATACAAGACAGATAATTAATTTATATATTTTTCTCTCTCAAAAACTCTTCAATTTCTTCAACCACAATCTTTAAATAACTATATATACTATGTATATACATGGAAGAGCAAATATCAAGAAAAGTCATGAGTATTGGCAACGGCGCTCATATTTTCGTTCCGAGGGAATGGCTTCATGAAATAGTATACATTACAAAGCCAAAACAATCTCTCAACGACAAAATCCTGTCAATAATCTCTCCTCACTTTGAGAATATCAAGGGAGTTTATCTTTACGGCTCAAGAGCAAGAAACGAGCACGAAAAAGATTCAGATATCGACTTATTCATAATAACCTCAAAAAAAATTAAAATAAAATCGAAAAGCTTTGAGATAATCTCCATAAATGAAAATGAAATAGAAAAAGCAATCAAACTTAATCCTATTCTTATTTATTCAATTCTTTCAGAAGCGAAGCCAATAATAAACTCTTCATTATTGGAAGAATTAAGAAACAAATATAAGCCAAAGCTGAGAGATTTTGCCGAATTTTTAAAAGACACTCAAAAATTAATAAAAATAAATAAAGATATTTTGGAATCAGAGAAAGAAAAAAATACAAATGAAGGAGTGCCTTATTCTATAATCTTGAGACTAAGAGGAATCTTTATAATTAATCATCTTTTAAGTGAGAAAACTTGCAGCAACAAAGAGTTCAGAGAATGGATTAAAAATGATCTGCCCAATATTAATTTAAAATCAGTTTATCTTTCATATAAAGCAGTAAAAACAAACTCAAAAACACCGGAAACAAAAACAAATGATTTGAAACAGCTTTTAAACTTATTAGAAAAAGAAATAGAGAAATTGCTCAACAAGTTAAAATAAAATGGCAAAAAGAAATAAACGCCTAGAGAAAGGAATTGATTCTTTGGAGAAGCAGATTCAAATTCACGAAAAAAGAAAAGAAAAAGCTGTTGAACTCGGTCAAGAAGAATTAGTGAATTACTACGAAAAAGAAATTTTATCTTTGAAAAAGAACAAAAAGAAAAAAGAAGAAATTAGAGGCAGATAATTAATGTAGGTGATTATAGCATTTTAGCGCCAATCTTTCTCAATCAATTTGAATAAAAGTTTTAAATAGTTATTTTACTAATAAATTTAACTAATAAAAGAGATAAAAATGAGATTAGAAAAAAGACGTGAACATTCCAATAAGGGAATTCGCGCCCCGACTTCGGTTGTTAGTGAGATGAGTATGTTAGCGAAGTCAAAGCGTTCTACTTCCGTCCTGACTTCAGTTATTGATGGGAATATGGGTCTAAAGTCAAAACGCTCTACTCGCGATTTTGCCCATCAACCCCTGCTTACACCCTTATCACAAAAACGTTCGCAAGCAGCGATGGAATTTTTGATGACTTATGGCTGGGCAATTCTTGCAGCGATAATTGTTATAGCTGTTCTTGCAATATATTTTAGGCCAGGTAATTTAGTGCAGAACCAGTGTATTCTTAGTGCGCCGTTTAATTGTTATGCTGGGGTTGTTTCCACAAATGGAATTACTTTGGAAGTGAAAAATGGTGCAGGGCAGTCTTTGAAAGTTCAAATGGTTGAGGTTGATGGATGCGGTACATATACACCAAATCCCATTATTTATCCAGGCGGGTTACTTATAGCTGATCAAAGTTTAACGACATTCGTAATTGATTGTATATTAGAATCAGGGGATAAATTTCAAGGTGATATAACGATTACATATATAAAGATTGGAAGCGGATTAGCATTGACGTCACCAGGAACAATTGCCGGCACTGTTTTGGGTGATGATGTTGGCGGGGCGGTATGCACAGACAGCGACGGAGATAAATATAATGTGACTGCATTAGGATGTGGGATTGCAGATTGCGACGATACTAATATTAATGTAAATCCCGGAGCGACGGAGATTTGTGGAAATGGAATTGATGAAGATTGTGTTGGAGGAGATGCAGTTTGTTCTGTTCAATGTAATGATTTAATTGACAACGATGGAGATACTTTCATTGATATGGGTGATGCAGGTTGTTCTTCTCCAAGCGATGATGATGAAAATAATTGTGGTAATGCAATTTGTGAAAGTGGAGAGATTACATCATGTCCTGGAGATTGTACTGGAGGAGTTCCATTAAATGGACATTATATAACTACAATAGGGAATGGAAATCAAAATGGTAGTGATTGGAGTAATTCATGGAGTATAGCAACTATTAATTGGGCAAGTGTTCAACCTGGAGATATTGTTTATTTGGCTGGAGGAGATTATGGTGCAACAATTTTAGATGTTAATATTGATGGAACACCTGCACAAGATGTTATAATAAAAAAAGCAACAGCTTCGGAAACTGCAGGAGTACCTGGATGGCAGGCATCTTATGCGAATGTAGCATTATTCAATGAAATAAGTTTAGTAGGAGATAATTATGTGACATTGGATGGAGCTGAATGGGGTGGAATTAAAATAACGAAAGGACAAACAATATATACAGGTCAAGTAATCAATGTCGGCTCATCAACAGATACAACAATAAGAAATGTAGAACTTGCAGGTCCAATTGATTTATGCAATACTGGAAGGGCATTGGCGGTTGGAGGGGATGGCAGGGCAGATAATTTAGTTTTAGATAAGATGTATATACACGATTTTATAATAGCTGTAAGATTAGAAAATCACAACGGAATATTAATACAAAATTCAGATTTTATAGGTAATAATAATCCCCCAGCAGGTTGCACTCAACATGGAGAAGATGTTGCATATTTTGGAGAAATAGATAATATAGTTCTAAGAAATAACAAATTTTACAGGGATGATGGAGATGGAGATGCTTTGAATAACGGAGATAGTTTAAGTTTTGCGGGAAGAGGAGCCGGAATTTTAGGAAAGCCAGAAATTTATAACAATGCTTGGTATAATATAAAATATGCTATTTATGAGAATAGTGATAGGTTTGGAGGAGATGGAACTAATGGTTCAATTGAAGGAATGATAGTAAGAGGCAATACTTTTGCCTTTGTTAGAACTGCAATTGCAATTAGTACAATAAGTGTTGATATTGAAAATAATTTGTTCTGTAATCTTGATGATTTTATGAATTTATCAACCGGAAGAGTTGCTTACGCGACAGGTATCGCAAATCCTAATGCTCATTCAGGAAACGCATTTTGTTTTGATTCAAGATATGCTTATCCTTTTGGAACTGATGGACAGGTTATACCGGCTCCAGTAAATCCATTTGTATTTGCCAATTCTGTTAATCCTTCTGCTGTAGATTTACATTTAACACTTGCTACAAATCCTGTAACAGTTACTTTCCCTTCTCCATATAATACAGATTTAGATGGAACTTCAAGGGGTTCAGATGGAACTTGGGATAGGGGTGCTTATGAATTTTAAAATGAGAAAGAAATATTTTCATTTCAATTAAGTTTATAAGTTTGAAAATTATATTTAGATAATGACAGAGGTGGCGCCAATTACTTATGAGGAGAGAAAATATCCTATGTTTGTAACGTGGTTTATTGTTGGAGTGTTTATATTTTTTATTTTATTAATTGTTTTTTTAATTTACTTTTTTTTGTTTAAGGGTTCTGGTAATTTATATCGAATAGAGCTTGAAAGTTTGACGCAATCATTCGAAGTTGTTTCGCGTTCTGTTAAGTTTGATGGAGAATTTTTAAAATTTGAAGTTAAGAAAAATCCAACTTCAAGAGAAGTTATTGGAATAAATTATAATATTCAAAACTCGTCTCAGAATTATACTCATCTCCAATATATTGATTTTGCAGATAATGAAACAAAAGAAATAAATATTAGCATTGGAAATTTTTTAAATGATATTAAGAAAGTAAGTATTTTGCCTGTCTTTAAATTAGATAATGAATTTGATTGTGGCAATGGATTGATTCAACCAAATGGTGGGGAGTTTTGTGATGATGGGAATATTAATAGCGGGGATGGCTGTTCAAATATGTGCGAAGTTGAGGAGAATTGGGGATGTTATGGACAGCCGAGTATTTGTTCTCAACAAAATTGCGGCAATGGCGTGAGAGAAGGTTTGGAGGAATGTGATGGAAATGATCAAGGAGGAGAAACTTGTCAGACTTTAGGTTTGGGAACAGGTTTGTTGAGTTGTTATCCTTTAAACAGCGAGGAAAGTGAAGGATGTAAATTAGATATTTCTTCCTGCAGTTTGCAATCAGTTTGCGGCAACAATATTCAAGAAGGAACAGAGAAATGCGACGGAACTGATTTGGATGATGAGACATGCGATTCATTAGGTTATGGAGCAGGAACATTATCATGTATTGGTTCAAATTTAATAAATAAATGTAATTTTAATTTGTCGGCTTGTACAGGCTGCGGAAATGGGGTGAGAGAAGGTTTGGAGGAATGCGATGGAAGTGATTATGGCAGTGAAACATGTGAGAGTTTAGATTTGGGAACAGGAAATTTAATTTGCAATCCAAGCGGTGGTGCAAATGAATGTAAAATTGTAACAAGCGGCTGCAGCAGTGTTCCAGCTTGCACAGACAGCGACGATGATAAATATAATGTTTCTTTAGCTGGATGCGGGATTGCAGATTGCGATGATACTAATATTAATGTGAATCCAGGAGCAACTGAAATTTGCGGAGATGGTTTAGATAATGATTGTATTGGAGGAGATGCGATTTGTGCTCCAAGCGGTTCGATTCCTGTCGCGTATTATTCTTTTGACGTCGATGAAAGCGGGACAGGAATTATTAGTGATGATATTGGAAGTAATAATGGAGCTTTATTCGGTGCAACATGGACATCTAGTGGGAGAAGCGGCGGAGCTTATAGTTATGACGGTGTTGATGATTATATTGATTTAGGAACAAGTTCTTTTAATATTTTAAGTAATAATGAGTTTACAATTGCTGTTTGGATTAATCCTACATCACAAGAAGGCGAAGCTATTGATTCAATAATTTCAAGAGGACAGTATGTTTATCCATTTTCAATTCAATTAGATAATCAAAATAAGTTGAAGGGTGGAGCAAGAACAAGTGGAGCAAGCCCTTATGTTTTCAGTTCTTCACCTATTGTTTATGGAAATTGGATTCATGTAGCTTTGTCTTTTACGAATGGAAATTTATCATTGTATGTTAATGGGATTCCAGATTCTTCAATTGTAAAATCAGGAGCTTTGTCTACAACATCTGCGAATACAACTATTGGCAAGCTTCATAATGCAGGTTATTATTATCATGGTGTGATTGATGAAGTTAGAATTTATGATGAAAGATTGACGTCTGCGGAAATTAAAAGTTTATATGATGGTTATGTTTTATTATCTCCTTCTCAAGAAGAAATCGAGGAAAAAAGTTTGTTTGAGAAATTTATTGAATGGTTTAGGAAATAAAATTTGGCTGTTTCGCAAAAATTAATGGCTTCTACTTGCGTCTTGACTTTGCTATTGATAATTCAAATTAGTCAAAGTCAAAACACTCTACTCACGCCCACGCCTTGTCATCAGTTTCCCATATTAGTTCAAGGCGTAAACGCTCGGTCAGACTTCGTCACTGCTCGCGACCCCACTCCACCACCATCGCGCGAGGAACCCAAACGTGAAATCGCTCGTCTCCGCTAAGAAATTGTTAATCCAAAATGAAGACAACCTGCGGTTTTCTCTCACACACTTTTCCCTTAGATTAGATGTTGTTATCATTTTTCTCGACGGAAGAATCTGGCGAAGCCGATTTTGAAGTCGCAATAAATCTTCGAGCGTGAGCGAGAGGTAATTTCCGGTTGCCCTTCGACATATGTCAGTTGCTTACACAAAAATATTTTTATTCTACTAAACCGAGTTAATGTTACTTTTGTATCTTTGTAATGATAATCCAATTCATCGTCGGTAAAATTTATGTTATAAGAATGATTGAGTAATGCAAATAAACTACCTATAAGGAGCCACAAGATAATATTTTCAAGTTTTAAAACTGAAGTTAAATTCTCACTATCGATAAAACAAATTAAAAAATGTCGTTTATTTCAATTGTTGTCATGGTAACATAATTACGGTTAAGCACAAAAAATATTTTCATCGTAAGTTTTAAATAGTCATTTATCGAATATATATTATTAAATATATAGAAGTTGAAAAGGAGGTAAGAATGAAAAGAGAAAAAAGAGGAACTCGCGCTCTGACTTGTGTTAGGGATAAAGAGATGCAACTCACGAAGTCAAAACGCTCGCAAGCGGCTATGGAGTTTTTGATGACTTATGGCTGGGCAATTCTTGCGGCGATTATTGTGATTGCAGTTATTGCAATTTATTTTAGACCAAGTTCTTTGGTTCAAAATACTGTTGTTGTTAATGCTCCTTTTTATGGTATTGGAACTTCAGTTGCTGCAACTCAAATACAAGTTGAGGTTAGAAATAATGGCGGAGAGGATTTGACATTGGCTGCTACACCTGCATCATTAACTTTTAAGACACCTAGTACTGGTGTTTGTACAACTATTGCATCAGTGCCTGCTACTGACGTGCCTTCTGGTTCAACAGCGATAATAACTTTTAGTGGCTGTACTGGGTGGGGTTCTGGTGATACTGTTAGTGCAGATATTGAAATAACATACACGAGGCCAGATAGTACATTACCTTTAAAATCAACAGGAAGTCTTTCTGGAAAAGCATCTTAATTTTATTTTTATTTTTATTATTTTTATATTGTATTTGTTTTCTTATTTGGATTGAGTATCTCCGATGAGTTTTAGTCATTTTCAAGAGAGAAAGATTAACTGCTCATTATATTCGCAGATTTTTGTTAATAATTAATATAATTCGACGAGTGTTAAGCGAGCGTTTATGTTTTGACAATTTTAAACATTAATAACAAAGCGTGGGCGCGAGTAGAGGAGTGAATTTTACTCTTCAGATTAAAAATGGATAAGGTGTATGGTATTTGGTTTGTCATAATTCTTTATGAGTATCGGAGATACTAGGATTAAGGATAAATTTATATAGTTCTTGGTTTTAATTTTGATATGAAAAAGAGAAGAGAGAGTTGTTCTCGAAAAGCAACTCCCGTCCTGACTTCAGTTATTGATGGGAATCTGAGTCTAAAGTCAAAACGCTCGCAGGCAGCGATGGAATTTTTGATGACTTATGGCTGGGCAATTCTTGCAGCGATAATTGTTATAGCTGTTATAGCTTTATATTTTAGGCCAGGTACTTTGGTTCAAAACCAGTGTATTCTTGGTGCGCCGTTTAATTGTTATGCTGGAGTTGTTGATGCTACTGGAGGAGTTCAGATAGAAATTGCGAATAATGGGGGAGAAGATGTAACAATAACAGGTTTTGCAGTTGAGGGATGTGTTCCACAAACAGCTGTTTCGCCCGCGCTGCCAGATAGTTTGGATGCTAATGGGAAAAAAGTTTATACACTTGATTGTGATTTAAGCAGTCAGATTGGAGAAAGATTTGATGGTGAGATAGATGTTTCTTATACAAGACCAAATAGCAATTTACCATTAACAATTTCTGGAAAGATTGTAGATGAGGTTTAGGAGAGCTGATGGTTTTGTAATATAAACTTAAAAGCGAGAAGAGATGGAAAGATTATCAGGGAAAAGATAATTTGAAGTATTCTATGAATAAATATGATTTTAGATTATTGAGTTCAGACAAGAAGAAAGTTCTTGTCGAAAAAGGTTCGTATACAAAAGTTATGAAAAGGTTCAGGCAGATTGAGTTTTTTGAGAGGAAGAAATAGGTTCGCTAACACTCACTTATTATTTACGCTTCGCATCCTGCTTCGCTTGGATGCTTCGCGATGGAAGAATTGTGAAGATGAAAAGATTCTTAAGATATTGTTATTGGTAAAGTTTATAATGAAATGATGCTCAATTTTAAAACTGAGTTAACTTAATATAATTGTTGCGTAGCAACGAGCGTGTCTAAAAATAGTTTTTTCTAATAACTTATTCCGACGCAATTTCATAGTCCCACCATCCACTCCCCTACCACCCGCCCGAGTAGTTAGTGAATTAATGAAATTGCGTCGGTAAATAATCTTATATTGAATGAATTATTAGACACGCTCCGCAGCAACCTAACTTCAAAATAAGATGTGATAATTTTAAAAACTCATTCTTCTTAATGTTTTTATGAAAATCCTTACATTACATTCAGATTATATTTCATTTAAGCCGTTGAAAAAAGCTTTGAAGAGTATTGCAGAGCTTTCTGAGGTTGAGAAGCTTGGAAAGAAAATTGAAGATGTTCTGGTTGTTTTGACTGCGGTAGAGAAGGGCGATGATGTTAAAGATACCTTGAAGAAATATGTCGAGAATGTAAAAGATATTGCGAAGCAAGTTAATGCAACGAATATTGTTCTTTATCCTTATGCGCATTTGTCAAGTGATTTGGCGCTGCCTGATATTGCTCAAGAAATATTTAAAGGCGCTGAAAAAGAATTGAAAAAAGTTAAAGGAATAAATGTTGAGAGAGCGCCGTTTGGTTATTATAAAGAATTTGAATTGAAAGTTAAGGGGCATCCATTGAGTGAGTTGTCGAGGAGTTTTGGAGCTGGAAAGAATTTTTCAGAAACTGGAAGTGTCCCACCCAAATCTGAATCCCACCCTAAAGGAAGTGAAGTAGTTAATCAGGAAAAAGAGGTTGATGTGAAAAATTTACTTCGTTCATTAGGAAAGTCAACTCTTGACAGAAGCAAGTTGAAGCAAAACGACCATAGAATTCTTGGAATGGAAATGGATTTGTTTTCTTTTAATGAGGCCGCTCCGGGAATGGTATTTTGGCATGATTCTGGCTTGATTATTTATAATGAGTTAATTAATTTTATGAGAAATGAATTGCGCAAGGAAAGTTATAAAGAGATTCGGACGCCGGAGATTCTTGATAAGAAGCTTTGGTTGATTTCCGGACATTGGCAAAAGTATAAGGAGAATATTTTTTTGAGCAGTTATGAGAATCGGGAGTTTGCGTCAAAGCCGATGAATTGTCCTGGCGGACTTTTGGTTTTTAAAAATCAGCCGAAGTCGTATAAGGAATTGCCGCTGCGAGTTGCAGAGTTTGGAATTGTTCATCGTCAGGAATTGAGCGGTGTGTTGGCTGGTTTGTTTAGAGTTATAGAATTTACACAGGATGATGCGCATATTTTTTGTTCGGAGAAACAGATAGAAAGTGAAGTTAAGAAAATTCTTGAGCTGATGGATATGATTTATTCTAAATTTGGATTTTCGTATAGTGTTGAATTGTCAACTCGGCCAGAAAAGAGAATTGGAAGTGATAAGATTTGGGATAAAGCAGAAAATGCGCTGGAGAATGTTCTTAAGAAAAATAAAATAAATTTTAAGTTGAATAAAGGCGACGGCGCGTTTTACGGGCCGAAGATTGATTTTCATATTAAAGATTCTTTGAATCGAAATTGGCAGCTTGGAACAATACAACTTGATTTTTCTATGCCAGAGAGATTTGATATTGAATATATTGATAGTGATAATAAACGAAAAAGGCCAGTGATGATTCATCGTGCGATTTTGGGAAGTGTTGAGAGGTTTATTGGAATTTTACTTGAACACACAAATGGGAGATTGCCGACGTGGCTTGCGCCGATTCAAGTTAGGGTTTTGAATTTTACTGACAGAAATACAAAAGCTGTCGAGAAGTTCACAAAAAAGTTGAATGAAGTAGGAATTAGGGCTGAAAGTGATTTACGCTCAGAGCCTCTTGGAGGAAAAGTTAGAGACGCAGAGTTGATGAGGATTCCGTATATTTTAACTATCGGAGATAGAGAAGAAAAAGACGGAACAGTTTCAGTTAGAATTAGGGGAGATAAAAAACTTAAGACGATGAAAGTTGATGAGTTTGTTGAGATGATTAAAGAAGAGATAAAAGAAAGAAAATAATAGCGCTCACTCCAAAG
>Ga0209210_1002192_pt1 | contig 14627 bp, 14 predicted proteins | sample RifGroA1_FD_183991 | JGI IMG/M metagenome (GOLD analysis project Ga0209210, IMG submission 183991) | Contaminated groundwater microbial communities from Rifle, Colorado, USA - Rifle Groundwater A1 (SPAdes) (version 2) | ecosystem: Environmental > Aquatic > Deep subsurface > Groundwater >...
GAACTGCCGGAAATTTTGTTCAAAATATTACGAGCCCGACTCTAATTATTTTGGGGGGAAGTGATGACTCAGTGAGCCAAGAACATGCAGACAATTATTTAAAGTTTATATCTTCTAAAGTTAGAAAAATGGAAATAATTGCGGGAGCAGATCATATCTATTCCGGCAAAGCCCTTGATAAAGTTGCAAAGTTGGTTGCAGACTGGTTTGCGGAAACTCTCTCATAAAATACGAAATATGGTTGACATACCCTGTAGTAATAATTATAATTTCCTGATTAAATCAATCAAGGAAACAACCCGATTGTGTTTTTAAGGGCATAAGATGAATGTTGAAATTAATTCTTACTTTCCGAGTTTAGCAGAGTCGATAAATCAGAGAATATATTCTTCACATCCGGTATTAAATCAAAACCTTTCAGGTCTTGATCGAAGGATAAATAATAATGGCCTAGAACCGATCGGGATGCGCAGAGCCATAGAAATGCTAGGCTTTGATATTGGTGACAGTGAACTTTACAGAGAAGTTAAGTTAATTATTAAAACCGCTCATGATTTAGAAATGTTCAAGTCAGATTTACGCGAGGGATTACATGGCCGCTTAACTTTTGATCGAAATACGTTACTTTTAACTTTTGTAATTATTCAACTAAAAGGTCAAAGAATATTGTGGTCTAATGTTCCCTACGTGGCACACCATTATATTGAGGATTCGGATATTAGAGGTGAAATCGCAAGACCAAAAAAGCATTATGATGAAAAAAATCCTTACAGGACAAAGAGAATATACATATTGCAAGTTTTAGAAATTGGGCAGGAAATTTATTAATGCAGCCAAATGTCTTTGATTTAAGTAAGGAAAATATTCTTTCCGACATTTCGGGGGATTTTCTTCCTCCTCAGGAGTATTCTTTTGAGGATAGACGTTCTTTGCCGGTAACTTTACAGCAAGAGATGCTGACTGTTGTTTCGAGCTTAGCAAAATCATGTCCAATGGACCCCGTAAGCGGGTGTTTGTTGCAGGGGACAGAGTTTGATTTAAGAGATATTCATACGGCTGTTGCCCATTTTGAAAGACTAAAAGGGCAGATAAATCCGAGTTATATTGAGATTACCGATTATGACTGGAGACAAACGGCGCGGATTTTAGAAGTCTTAGTATCCCAGCCGCAGGATATAATTGTAGATAAGAAAAGCGAATCTTAAATATTATTAAATTTCCGTAATTTCGCTTTCCGATTTCCCTAAAACTTGAGCCTTGCCGTTTTTTATAACTACCAGATCTTCGATTCGTACTCCACCCCAGGAAGGGAAGTAAAGCCCGGGTTCAACAGAAAATACCATTCCCTCCCTGAGAGTTTCACTAGTCGATTTTTTGCTTTTTGACTGAGGTCGCAGGTGCGGGGCTTCGTGAACAGCAAGACCAATTCCGTGGCCGAGTCCATGAAGGAAATAATCATCAAGATTTTCTTTTCTGAAAATGTCGACTGCATGTTCATGCGGTTTATGTGATTTTATGCCATGGATAATTTTTTGGATAGCTTCTTTTTGAGCACGTTTTACTAAACTGTATATGTTTCTTTTTTCGTCAGAAACTTTACCGGCAAAAATGGTTCTGGATAAATCTGCACAGTAATTTTTATATTTTGCACCAAAATCGAAAAGCAGAACATCTCCCTTTTTAACTTTGCTTTTGCCGCTAACATAATGGGGGAGCGCGGAGTTTTTACCCGTTGCAACAATACTTTTGAAAGCAAGTTCTTGAGCGCCCAATGATTTGATGATTTTGTAAAGTTTTTCGGAAATTTCCTCCTCTGTTTGACCGGCTTTAATTGTTTTGACAATTTCAAAAAAGGCCTTTTGGGAAATTATTTGCGCTTTTTCGATTTTTCTAATCTCGTCTGCGGTTTTTAAAATTCGCATGTCCTCGATGAAATTTTTAAAAGGGTTGAGTTTTACCTTGGGCAGCTTTTTTTTAAATTCTTTAAACTCGGTATACTTTAAATCATTTCCCTCAAACCCTACTTTTTTGGCGTTTCTGAGCAGTTTTTGGGCGATGTCAAAAATTTTATTCTTCTCATCGGCGATTGTAATTCTTAAGTCTTTTGATTGAAGTTTTAGGGCCTCGGCCTGGTAAAGTTTGGCGGTGATTAAGGTTGCCCTAGGAGAAAAAATTAAAATTGATTCTCTCTCTTGCGGCGAAATTCCCCGAAAGCCCGAAAGGTAAAAAATATTTACCGGATTGGTAACTATAAACCCGCCAAGATTTTTTTCTTTAAGCTTTTTCACAAAGTCTTTAAGCCTGTTTTGCATAGGGTATGATTATATAATTTTTCTTAAAAATTTGATCAAATGACGTAATGCGGAATACACTTAATTTATGACAAGAGAAGGCGGTGAGACGCCGAGACCTAAAAGGTCTGAAAATGCCAGAAGACAAGCTGAGGTAAATATTGGTTCGGCACTTAAGGATAAGCTATTAGTAGCAGGCCAGGTCTTAGGGATAGGAACTCTTCTTGCAGCTGGGGGTTTATACGCAGTCAAGCAAGGTGACACAGGAGGAGGTCTTTTGAATCGAGACGAGCCTAGAACCGAAAGAGTAACAACCGGTCAGTTGTTTGCGGACACGCAACTGGCAAACGTCGATTCATCGCCGAATGTCCTAGAAGAAAATTCCTATTCCGCCAAACTTGAACAGGCAAAAACAGAGATGAGTGATCTCATAACCCCGCAAGTTGTGCAAAGGATTGCCATGTACGAGCCGTTAATTCGCGAAATTGCGAAGAATGCTGGCATCCCAGAAGATTTATTTCTGGGACAGGCGATAACCGAAAGTTTGGGTAATCCGGCTGCAGTTTCCGAAGCAGGAGCAGCCGGTCTTTTCCAGATAATGCCTTATCTTTATGAGAAATATGGAATAGATCCTTTCGATCCTCGGCAAAATGCCCAGTTAGCAGCAGAGTTGCTGAAGGAGGAATACGGGAAATTCGGAGAATGGAGTTTAGCAATCTGGCCTTGGCACATCGGGTCCCCCGAAGTATATAACGCAGTACAAACTTTTGCTCACCTCGAGTATGCCGTCCAACTTCCTGATGAGAAAGTTGAGTTCGTTGATGATTCAGAGGAGGCAAAAAACGCGGCAACAGAGAAGGCAGTAGAAATAATGAAGATGTATAAAAAGTTTATTACTGTTCAAAAGATAGATGTTAATAGACTTTACGAAAACCAGACTGTCAGAAGCATGTATGATGGGAAAGGTTATGATAGAACATGGGATTATTGGCCAAGAATCGAAGTATCAGTGCCAATCTACAATTCAAAAAATCCTACCCAAATCGCCCAGCAGCAATAAATCCCAGTAACTTTTTTCTCCAAGAACAGGTGATTGGTTATCCAGTAAATTCCTGAAAGAATTGTCGCCTTCGGAATCCTGCGGCTTTTCCAATTCCTGCGGCAATTGAAAATTCTGCTTTTCCAGTTCCTTTTCAAATTCCTCTAGATACTGCGTTAAGTCTTTTGCATCTTCTGGAATCTCAACAATCACCGGTTTATTGTAGTCTGTTAACTTAGACGAGATTTTCAAAGTAATCGGAATTGCAGTTGTAGGCGCCAGCATTACTTCTTTTGCGGGGGAGTAAAGGTTTGAGGGGTTATCGACATCTAAATCAAACAACAGTGAAACTTGCGCAATTAGAGAGGTTTTTTTGTCGATTTCCAAAGTAACTTCTATATTTTTGATATCGCGGGTTGCCTTTTCGACTTCTTCCTTTTCAATGGTCTCTTCAAGATCTGTTTGTTCTTTGGGCTCTAAAATTTTAATTGTTTCAAAAAGAAGGGTGTTTATTTCGGAAGTTGGGGGTTTGATTTTTAGGGTATACACGTCTTTGTTTCCACCATCTTCCAAGTTGGTCCATTCGTAAGTTTTTTCAATGAATGCCTCAAATACTTCCTTAATTTTTTGGATCTGCGCTTCATCTTCCGTTGTCCTTTTTTCTTTATTTAATTGCTCGACGTTTAAGACAAACCATTGGTTTTTGACTTCGTCCAAAGGTAAAAACGAGCCGCCGGGAACTTCGGTTAATTGAAAATATAAGTTATCTTCGATTTGTCTGATTTGCCCGCCTGCGGAAATTTTTATGCCTTCCATGGCAACTTCGCCGGAAATTTCAAGCTGGGTTTTGGAATATTTCTGGGCTTTAAAATCCGCAGGGCCGCGAACTGTAATTTTTGCGTTTGAAATCGGAAAGTCGCGACTTTCCGTTTTGAATTCCACCTGCGTTTCCAAAACGGCTGATTTTAAATCGGCCATTTTCCTTTCTGTTCTGCGCAAAATTAGCCTTGTGGTTTTGGGCAAGGGGGTAAGCAGAATAAATTTGTCAATTGCCCTCTGGACAATTTTGGGAGGAGTAATAAATTTATAGTTGGTGTAGGCAAGGGTAAGGCTTCCGGAAGAAGTAATTAAAAAGACGACGATCAAAAAAACTGCCAAAATCTTTAACAAAGAAAAGGCGCCGCCGCTATAAATCGGAGGCTTGATATTTAAATTGGTCTTTTGGTCTTGGGGCCGCCAGCCCGGAGGGTCTTCTGGCCCGGAGGGAGGTTGTACTGGTTGCACTGGTGCGGATTGTTGGACAACAGCCGGGTCTTGGGCGGGATTTGTGACTGGGGGATTTTGCTGGGCGGCGTTTTGGATTGGAAATGGCGGAAGAGAATCTTCACGGGAGGGAGGAGTCTGGCGATCTAAATTTTCAGAAACGGGAGTTTCTTGAGGGTTTGTGGGGTTGTTCTTTTCATCCACTCTTTTTTAAGCATAGCCGATTGTTTGATATAATAACAGCGCATTTTGCTATAGGGCCATAGTGTTAATGGCTAGCACGGCGGTCTCCAAAACCGCAAGTGAGGGTTCGAATCCTTCTGGCCCTGCACATTGTGCGGGGCGAATCCTGATGCCCCTGCAGGGTTCGCAAATAGTGCAAGCTTGCGCACTATTCTATGCGAAAGCATATTTCCCTCCACCCCTGCAAATCTTCTACGGGGAGAGACCTCGTTTACCTCGTTTAATCTCGTTTACTTAGTTCGGGGGTTCTATGCAGAAATTATACCCTTTAGGGTTAGGGACAGGAAGGGGCTGGCTGCAAGTCGCATCGGAATTGCCCCACGCTTCCGGATCGTTGCTCTTTTCCAAAACTGCCCATAAAACGAATGATTTATAATCGGTTGTATCGACTACATAATTGTAGATGTTAGATGAAGGAACCGGAGTGGGGGAGGGTGAAGAGGGAGGCGTAGGTGTCGGAGTAGGTGTAGGTGTGGGAGTCGGGGTCGGCGTTGGCGATGGTGTGGGAGTCGGAGTTGGGTCCGGAGTCGTGTAGTTGACTTGGAGGACGGGCCTAAGAGAAACCGTAGCGTTATCGGCGGTATTGAAGCCAAAATATTCAAAGCCTGTGGGGGCAGTATCTGCCTCGTCGCGGCTGCTTGCTAAAAGGATAGAGGTTGTGCCGGTTAGGCTAATGCCTGTTAAATTAGTGAAAGGTATTTGAAAAGAGGCTCCATTTGCCGGTAAGGTTGCGGTATTGTAAGTACCGGTAACAGTTCCGGTTGGCGGGTTGCCTCCCCAATCATCCGGACAGCTCAGAGGTACTGTCCAGTCAAAGTAGCGAACGTTCATCGTAAAATCGGTTGGGGTCGAGTTCTCGCTCACTGTAAGTGTCAAGGTGGCGGAAGTGATAGTAGCATTATCAGGGACGGACGAAGTATCAAATTTAAGTTGGCCCCGGTAAGAATAATATATGGGTGTTGATTGCCAAATCTGGCCAACACGGCCGGTGGATGCAGTCCTCGCGGAACTGCAGGTTCCTCCAGAATCGGGAGGATTTACGCTTCTGGAGTATATCAGATAGCCGTCTGAATTACTTGCTTCAGGTGAAATTGAGCCCGCCGCCGCAACCTGTGGTTGGGGTTGATCGCGGTTTCTGAAGTTTCTTCTAAATAAGTTGGCAAGGGCGGAAATTATCCCTGCCTGCTTTGGGTCTTTGGGAAGGCTTTTGATGTAGCCTTTTTGGACAAGTTCATCAATCCAAAAGTCGCCAGAATCGGATGTGCACCCAGTGCAGGCGGGATATACATCGTAGTCCTGATAGTACATTAAAAGCGCGGTTTTTACCGCCTTTAATTCTTCTTTTCTTTGTGAATCCCGGGCTTTTTTCTGAACATTACCATAAACCATACTTGTAATTGTCACCAGAATACCAATTATCGAAATTACAACCAAAAGCTCGATTAGGGTAAATCCGAAGGATTTACGGTATTTAGTATTAGGTATTATGTATCCAGTATATTTGTTGACAAATTTCTTAATACGAGATACTTGATACGAGATACTAACTTTTGACATCTAAATCTAGTTTAAGAGAGCTAAATGCCGAAATCAACTAAATGCCTTGGACGATTTGTGTTATCCCGAAGAATTTTAACTTCAAAAGTTTTTTATCGCTTGTTAAAAATATGTCACATTCTGCCCTTGCCGCACTGTGCAGTTGAACGTTGTCCTCAAAATCGGAGGTGGGGCCTTCTAAAGCTTTCTCTAATATGTCCCGACCTAAATCAATCAGGTTAAAGTCCCCGATAAAAGAATTCAACTCTTTATCAGGAACTTTTATCTTATTTACATAAAATAGGATGTGACAAGATAAGATGGAAATAAATCCTTGTTGTTGATTTAGTATTTCTGTGTCTGTTTCTGGTGATCTATTTGCCAGTCCTATGAAGTAGTTTGTATCAAGAAAGACCTTGGCCATGTTTTTTCATCATTGCAATCCTATATCTTCTATCTATTTCCTCAAGTGTTAATGTTGGAAGGTTAAGGTTGCTGATCTTTAGCTCCAGTTTTCTGGCGTCGATTGTTTTCATCTTGGTTTCCTGTTCAGGTATCACCTTGCCTACTATGACAGATCTTCTTACGAGCTTAACTTCTTCTCCTCTTTCTAAGGTTTTTGCAAGATTATTAGCTTTAGTTCTCAGTTGCGTGAATGTAATATATTGCATATTTTAAAATATACATTTAAATGTACACTTTGTCAATAACAAGAACAGTTCTAGTTTCGACTGAGTAGTTTCATCTTCTAAGTAAATGTATTAAAATTTAGAGAATTCGAATTTCAATTTAAATTAAAAATTAGAAATTTACAATTAATTGAAAAATGGCCAAGAAAAAAAGAATTCTAGTTTTACTCGGATGTACGGTTTGCAAAAGCCGCAATTACACAACCCAGAGGAATCCGGAAAACACTCCGGAAAAATTAGTCCTTAAAAAATACTGTAAGAAGTGCCGCAAATCGACCGAACATAAGGAAGTCAAGATCTAAGGGCTATTGCCAACAACCCTGATCGTGTCGCATCCCCGGAAAGGTTTTCCGCTTAATGTTTTGCCCCTGACGCAGATTTCTTCTTCGTAATCTCCGCTATTTTCAAGAAGCAACAAAAGACTTTTTTCATTCTGCAGGCGGGGGCCAATAAGAATCGTTGAGGCTTTCAAAAGATTCCAACCAGGATTTGTTTCTATTGTGTTTATGTCTACTGTTTGAGGGTCGAAATCCCCAGATGCAAGAATAGAAACCGGAAGGATGCGGGCGTTTGGATTAAAAGGATTGGGTTTTGCCGAATGGCGGGCGTCAATCTCGACAGTTTGAAAAAATTCAAAATGATTGCCATTTTCTGTGTACTCTATGTCATATTGATCCGCGCTGGTTTGGTCAAAGCCTTGAACGGTAATATCTCCGTCTTCGTCATATCCTGAAAATTCGATTGAGTAAGTGGGGCTTTCGGTAAAAGTCTGCAAAGTGAAATTTTGTTTGTCCGGAGTGAGGATTAGCAAAGTATTGACGCCGAGATTTTCGGGAGGGGTTTGGGGGTTGCCGGATGATTGATCCAAAAAGGCGGGTTCGAGAGCGTAATACGAATCTGGAATCTGGTTATAGATGTTGCCGGCCGCGTCTTTGCCGGTTTTTCGGCCTTCGGTGTCGGTTATTAAAAGTTCGGTGGGAGCGGGAGTTGAAATATAAATTGCCGAAAGATCGGTTGAGGTTTTGGCAAATCTGCGCATGCTTTTGAAAGTATTGCCATATGTCTGGAGAGTTTTCCGATTTTCCCACGCCGGGTCGTTTATTGAATAAGTCGGACTTTGAATTCCCGTTGCTACGATAAAATGTCCGGGCTGCTGAAGGATTGGGGGACTGTTGTGATTTAGATCCTGGTCAAGTGTGGAGTAATCGTTGGGTCCGCCAACTCCGGTGAATTTAATTTTCGATTGAGTATTATAAACTTGCCAGGCCTTGAAAGCGTAAGAAGCAATTGAATTCCATTTGACGGCGCCGAAGGCATAGCCGTTGTTTGCTATGAGCCAGTCATTCAGGGTTTGAGGGGTGGTCGGTTGGCCATTCGGTCCTTTTGCGACTCCGTAGTATTCAAGAAGCATAGCAGAAGACGTAATGGCGCAACCGCAGCCGGCAATGGTTGTGCCGCAGAAAAACGGACCAATGGAGTCGGCATGATCATAGATTTCCTCTTCCCATAGCGAGTCTTTTTGGGAGAAGTAGGGGAAGGGAGGGGTAGTAGATGCTTCTGCCACGAACATATCAGCTGTATCATTTAAATCATCTGGCGTCAGGTTGCTTGCGAAGGATGAATAGGCAACAAAGTTGCCTTCGGGATCAATGCTTGCCGCAAAGCTAGCGTTATTGGCTTGGTTGCCGTCTTTTGATAAACTCACTCGAGTAGTTGTGGCAGAGTATAAGTCGCGAATAAAAATATCTCGCTGGCCATTCGTGTCATTGGGTACTAGATTCGTTGCCGACGAGTCGAAGAGTATATATCGGCCATTTGAGCTTATGCTGGGATCATAGGTTCCGCTCCAATTATTGGCCTGTGAGTCATCTGTTGCAACACTGGCTCGAACTGTTGTCCGAGTCTGAAGGTCACGAACGAAAACGTCCCTTGAGTCATTAGTGTCATTTGTTACTAAGTTGGTCGATCTGGATACAAAGGCAACATAACGACCATCCTCGCTAACAGCTGGTATGCCGAACTCAGCTCCTAGGTTGCCTTGTGTTCCATAAGATGCGATGCTAACTATCTCTGTTTCTTCTGTATCAAGATGGCGAATGAAGACATCACTTTGTCCGTTGTTGTCATTTGAAATAAAGTTGCTAGCTGAGGACAGAAAAACAATGTGACGGCCATCCGCGCTAATACTTGGCTGATAGCTTCCTTTATTTCCTTTTTCTCCGTTGGACGCTACGCTGACCAGCTCGGTGGTCCCAGTCAGACGGTCATGAACGAAAATATGATTGCATTGACGTGACGAGAAAGAATCGCGGCATATGTGGACGCCATTTGGAATCAGGTTGCTAGCATCGGACGAGAAAGCAATATAACGCCCATCCGCGCTGATGCTTGGGAAGTTGCTGTTCCCGTTTGCCTTTCTACCGTCAGAGGCAACGCTTACGCGCTCAGTTATCCCAGTAGCCTTATCGTGTACAAAAGTATCGGTACATTGGTGTAATAATGCACCAAAGTAGAGACAAATGTGTGAGCCATCTGGGACTAGATTATTAGCTTGGGATGAAAAGGCAATATATCTGGCATCGGAACTAATTGAAGGAAAAGCACTGCGCTGATTACCTTGCGTACCATTGGTAGAAACGCTAATCAATTTAATATTTTTGGTCTCGCGGTCATAAGCGAAGATGTCGGCACAGCTGTTGTCCGCAACACCGTTTCCGTCAGTATCACAGAAGTTATTAGAATCGTCAGGTACCAAGTTGGCGATGTGTGAATGAAAAACTACAAAGTAGCCCCCATCACTGATTTTGGGAAATGGGTTGTCAGATGGGCTGTACCCATTTATTTTTTCAACGGTATGCCATTGTTTAGTAAGGCCCGCTAATACAGAGTGTCTGCTGATTAAGACCCCAAAGAAGATGGCGAAAACTACAATAAGAACTAAACTACGCAGTTTATGACGCACAGCAATTATCCATAAGGGTTGGTTTGCTGGTAAAAATATCTTTTAGATTTACTGACACTGATTTTATGGAGAACTTGTAAATTTGTAAGTTCCTTTTTTAACAACCCATGCAGCGCCAGGGCCTTTAGTAAATTGTGCTCCCGCAAGACCTGTGTCGTAGTCTAGGGTAGCAGAATTTTGCATGGTAAGACCTTTGGCAGCTAATGCACTAACTTTAGCGGTTTGCGAAAGATCAGCACTTCCTTCCAGGGCATATAAAATTGCGTTAACTCCTTGATTTGAAATTTGTATTGCTGTATTACTTGTTGAGGTTGTTACAACTAAGATGTAGCCTTTCGGATTAGCGCTTGTGGGGTTAAATGTAGCTCCTTGAGAGATTGAGATAGTTCCGTCCGCAATAATTACAGTTCCATTTGAGCCAAAGCTTCCATCAAGATTTATTTGGGTGCCGCCTTGACTAACAGTTAAATTTCCTGTGATATAAATTGGGCCACTTTTGACTGTGACAATAGCGTTATTTCTAATTGTTACATCTCCGATGTACTTTTTACGATAAAATTCCTTAGAACTTCCGTTTATGTCACACTCAGAAGGGGTAATGAAACAGTCAATAGGTTCTTCGGCTTCTGCCTCCTGTTTCTTTTCCTGATACCATGTTTCGGGGTTCTTGATTGGCATATCAACAACAGGTACTGCCTCTTCTCTTTTCCCCTGAATTTCAGGATCAGGAGAAGAGATACTACCGTGGGCCCAGGCGTCACCTGTGATTACGCTTGAGCCAGAACCTGTAATGTTTCCATTTGTATAAACTGTGCCATTAATTCGCGAGGAATTTTTCATATCTACGCCGTCTGTGTCTACTTGTGCTGCATACCTAAAGGCGATTTGTTCGCTGTCTATCAACACATCCGCTTTAACAGTTCTTTTTGCGCGGGGGTTTGTTGAGTTGGGGATGTAACCGGTGGCAGTTATAGTTTTCAAGTTTTCAGATTTTTTGACTACCTGGATTACAACCTGCCCGGTTGGCAGAGTTTGGGTGTCTGTGCCTTCGCCGTCGGCATCGGGATAGGCGCCGGCGAGGTCATTAAGGCGCTGGGTTGCGTAATCCAACCCTGCATCGGCCAAGTTTGTTGCCTGTTCTTTCATTACGGAATTTGAGCCGAAGCGGATGAAATCGGCAACTCTGGAAAAAAGAGAGGAGGCGATAATCAAGACAACCGCCAAAAAAACCAGGGCGATTATCATGACCTGACCGGATGTTTTCTTCGAAGACAAGTGACAAGTGACAAGTGACAAGTGACAAGTCAGACTTGGAATTTGGAATTTGGAATTTGGATTTTTTTTCATCTGTTCCTTATCACCGCAGTTGATGTTTTGGTGTCTGTTTGCGTAACGTTGTTGACTGTATTTTGGGTTGTTAAATTAATTGTAACTTGCGCGGCCAGAGTTACGTCTGCATTGTCATAAGTGAAAGTCAGGACATTTATTTTGGAAGCAATAATTTTGTCGCTTGCCTGTCTGGTACTTCCCGCAGCCGGCACGATTTTTTTCTTTAGGGTATCGGCAACTTTTTTATAAACAATGTAATCGTATTGCGGTGTCGGGTCGGGGTTTGGCTCGGTCGGATCGCCGGAGGCATTAAGCGGCCAGATTTGTAAAACCAAAACATCGGCGCCTGTGGTTTCCGTGGGGCTGCAGCAGGTTGCGGCAACGCCCTGACTTTCCCTGACTTGGTTGGTCATTTCCTCAAGGGCGATTTTATTTTCTGAGGCAACTTCGATTCTGGTATTTTGGCTGGAAAATAACTTGAAATGGGAAAAGTAAAGTGCGGCAATCAAAACCCCCATAAATCCCACAATCGACATGCCGATTAAAAGCTCGACCAGGGAAACGCCGGGATAATAGTGGGTAGTGGGTAGTGGATAGTGAGTAGGTTTTTTGTAATTCATTTTTTTGACTACATACTACGTACTACAATCTACAAACTAATTTAAAGTCCATTTTCGGAAATTAAAGTCTCCAATTTTATTTGCTGTGCATTGCCTTTTTCAGTCCAGCTGACAGCAGTCGTTATTTGCTTGATTTTGGGATTGGAGCCAAAGTCAGCAACCAGTCTGACGGTTGTACCTGCCGGAAGTTTGGAAAGATCATTTATGCATGAAGCATCAAAAGAGTCTGACGGCGGCAGTGATTGCACCGAAGCAAAATTGAGCTTTCTTAATCTTTCTATCTCACATGAAGCCATTTTGGTGGCAATTGTCTGCAGGTTTGTCCTTCGGCTGTGAATATAGGTAGTTGATGTTGTAAGAAGGATTGCAATTAAGGCAAGGATTAAAAACATAGAAAGCAGGATTTCGACGTAGCTAAAGCCGGGTCGTAAGCGGCGACAGTTGACAGCTGACCCTTCGATATACTCAGGGTCATCCTGAGCTCGTCGAATGGATGACAATTGACAACTGACAATTTTATTTATTCTTTGTTGAGAATTCGCCAAAAGCGAATGTGTTGATTGTTGATTGTTGATTGTTGGCGAATACCAGGGCATTAATTACATTCTAACAGCCGGAAAAAATCGATGCGATAGGAAGTAAAAGAGTTTGATGATATTTCCCGCAAGAGAAAAAGCGAAATCTTGAGCCCAGGGCGGGAATCGAACCCGCGACTTCGTCCTTACCAAGGACGCGTTCTGCCACTGAACCACCTGGGCTAGAGTGCTGGGAGCAGGATTCGAACCTGCGGAGCCCTTTCGGGCGACGGTTTTACAGACCGTTGCAATTGACCACTCTGCCATCCCAGCTCTTTGACATACTCAGGGCAAACAGGAGCCGACTGTCGGATGTTTCGCTTGACGCGAAAGTATATCAGAGGCCTACGGCCTGCTGATATACACGAACCGACAACTTAGCGTTTAATTTTATGAGCCGTCCGTCGGACTCGAACCGACAACCTGCTGTTTACAAAACAGCTGCTCTACCATTGAGCTAGGACGGCGAGTAAAAATATCAGATCCGCTGAAAGCGGAGGCTGATACAAAACAGTTGCCCCGCCTGCATCGCTTTGCGAAGCATTGCGGGCAGGTCTACCGCTGAGCTAAGTCGGCGTGCAGTCAATTTTACTGCAAATACCTCTTCTGGGCAATTGCTTTTTGCTAAGGCTTGACTTTATCTGATACAATTGCCCCCAGTTTAAGGTAGTTTACTAAAAATGGAAGAACAACAACCGCAACAGCCAAGCCAACCGCATCATCCCACGACGTCTATTTATCAGGAATCCTCTCAGGGCAAAAACGCCAAGTGGCTGTGGATTTTAATAATTTTAATCGTAATCGGCGCTGTCGCCTTTGCCATCTTTCGCGGAATCGGCCCGTTTGCTCAGCTAAAATTAGGCGGTTCCAAAGAAACAGTCGAATCACCAACACCTTTTGAATTTTCAAGCCCTTCTCCTGAGGCATCGCCGGCAGGCCAAGTCGAAAGATCCGAGGCTTCTGTGCGTGTTTTAAACGGTTCCGGAGTAGCCGGAGCGGCAGCGGCGCTTAAAGATTTTCTGGAAGGCCGCGGCTGGACGGTTGATAAAATCGGCAATGCCGACAGTTCCGATTTTACAAATACCGTAATTAAATTTAAGGCAAGTTTTGCCGATTTCCAGGATACTTTATTTGAGGATTTATCAAGCGATTATTCGGTTGAAGTTTCAGACGATAATCTGGAAGCTACCGACTCTGCAGACATCGAAGTCATCTTGGGTACAAAGTAGGAACTCCCTTTCAAAATCCAAACGCAAGGCCGGGAGCAAGCAAGTTAAATAAGAAGGAAACGATCGGGAAAATTATTCTCCCTAAAACTCCCGTCAAAAGAAGCAGTAAAAGTATGAAAATCCCGTACCTTTCTGTTTGGATAAAATCGTTATACCAGTCTTTCGGCAAAAGCCCGCCCAAAACTTTGAATCCGTCTAAGGGATGAACCGGAATTAGGTTAAATACCCCCAGAATCAGATTGATCCAGATGACTACGGCAAGAATTTGATAAACAGAATGAATTTGGGCGTTTAAGTTTCCCGTAAAATAGGCTATTAAATAAGGAAGCGAAATTAATGCAGCCAGCAAAAAATTGGAGGCTGCGCCGGCCACCGAAATTAATGCCGAATCTCTTTTAATGTTTCTTAAGTTGAATGGGTCAAAAGGTGTTGGTTTGCCCCAGCCGATTCCAACCAAAAGCAGTGCTAAAGTTCCTATGGGGTCCAAGTGAGCTGCCGGGTTTAGCGTCAGTCTGCCTGCAAGTTTAGCGGTTGGGTCGCCAAGCCTATATGCAACCAAAGCATGGGCAAATTCGTGGATTGAAATTGCAAAAACCAAACCTACAATAAAGGCAAGTGCAACCATGGGGTCTCTTTGGAGAAGCTGAAGTATTAACATGAGTCAGGCAATCGGGTCATCAGGTCTGCCTGTCGGCAGGTTGTCTGGTACTTGGGTATTATGATATATTCTAGCAGATTCAAATAATTTTCAATTTTTAATTTTAATTGAATTTTCAATGTTTAAATGTTTGAAAATTAAAACATTTAGATTTCATTAAAAATTTGAAATTTGAAATTGGAGCGAAGCGATG
>Ga0209210_1002194_pt1 | contig 14626 bp, 15 predicted proteins | sample RifGroA1_FD_183991 | JGI IMG/M metagenome (GOLD analysis project Ga0209210, IMG submission 183991) | Contaminated groundwater microbial communities from Rifle, Colorado, USA - Rifle Groundwater A1 (SPAdes) (version 2) | ecosystem: Environmental > Aquatic > Deep subsurface > Groundwater >...
CAATCCATCTTAGCTATGGAGCAGGATTTCTTTATGGAATGATAAAAAAATGAAACCGGAAATATCAATAATAGTTTGCACTTATAACGGAGAAAATTTAATTAAAAATTGCCTCAATTCAATTCTTTCTCAGAACTATAAAAATTTTGAGATAATCTGCGTCGATGGAATGAGTTCTGATAATACTCAAAAAATTATAAAAGAATATATAAAAAAAGATAAGAGAATAAGATTAATAATTAATAACAAGCGTCTGCCAGAAGGAAAAGGATATGGAAAATGGTTGGGTTATAAAAATGCCAAAGGAAAGATTTTTGGGATAATTGATCAGGATAATGTTCTTCAAAGAGAAGATTTATTTTCTAAAGTTAAAGAAATTTTTAATAAAGATAAAAATATTGCTGGAATTCTCGGAGGATTGACGCATGACAAAAAAGATAAACCGATTACAAGATTTGTTGCCCTAACGGGGGGGGATCTTTTTTTTGCATATCGTTCGATTGATTTCTTAAGACATATTAAAAGATTTGAAAATAAAGATAGTTGCGAGGTTTTAAAAATGAATATCAATAACATGCATTTAACTGGCGGAAATTGTTTTTTTTATTTAAAAAAAGACCTTGATAAAATTGAAGGGTATAGCCAAGATATTTTAGTGATAAATGAACTTGTAAAAAAAGGATTTAATGAATTATTGATTATGCCCAATTCCACTAAACATTATGCAGAGACATCTTTTTTTAATTTGATAAAGAAAAAATTCAAATGGGGCAAGACCTACCATAATTCAGGAGAAAAATTTAATTATCTGCCAAAAACAAAAAAAGAGAGAAAAGCATTTATTAAAAATTTATTTTTTTGCTTGTTAATAATTCCAAATTTTTTTTATTCAATAAGATTATACAAAAGAACAAAAGATGCTATTGCATTTTTATTTCCAATAATGGCTTTTTTTAATACAATAGCTTATTCTCTTACCTACTTATTTCATAGATAAAAACATCTTGCTTTACTTCTAAAAGTGTGAATGTAGTATTTTGATATTTTATTGAAGGCCTTATATTTTGTTGTCCAGTTGTAAAATCAATTGTTGTATCCATAAATGGGATATACCATAAATTTGAAGTTTGTTGTTTCATCCAGTCAGGATAGCCTGGCTCTGAAAAAGAAATCAATAAATATTTTGCATTTGGACTTGCTTCTAATCCCTTAAGAAAGTCACCTAAAATATAGTTAGAACCTGTTGCATTTGCTATATGTTCTGGCTGAAGGACTTTTCTTTCTGAATAATAAATTGTCTGTGGAACTGGCTGACTGACGATTATATCTTCTGAATTAGAGATTTCTTTAACGTAGAAACTCGCATCTCTTATTCCTTCAAAACTTGGAATTTTATTTTTTATAATTCCGTCTGCATTTTTAACCTGATAATATCCTCCAAGCGCAATTAATAAAACTATAAAAATTATGGGTAATATTTTATTGTATTTTTTAATAAAATCTCCAATTAACAAAGCTCCTTGAGAAATTGCAATAAATGCTCCAAAAGCCAACGGCAAATACCATCTATCCTCTCCAAAAGTCCCCTGAACTCTTAAAATAAAAATAAAAAGCGCTAATGTAAAAATAATTGTTATAATCGCAAATAAATCTCCTCTTACTTTTTTATTTTTTTCTTTTTTTATGTGTCCCAAATGTATGAAGATATTTACAAAAATAAAAATTATTCCAATTAAAAATAAATAAAAATAAATATTTTTAAATAAACCTCCAAAAGAAAAGAAAGTTCCGAATACCTTTAAGGACACAAGACTTAGTTTATTTTCTGGATAGAAATAGGTAGAACCAACCTCTCCAACTCCTGAAAAAAAGATAAATTTTTCAACTAAGAATAATAATAAAACTCCGAATACAAGCCCAATCCAGCAATATTTATTTTTAATTAATTTTTTCCAATCTTTAGTTGTTAATAAAACATAAACTAAGATAAATACTGCAAAAATAAAATAAGCTCTTCTTATAGAGTAGGCCATAATTATCAAAAGAATAGTTAATGGAATTGCCCAATTAGAATTTATTTTTCCAAAAATTTTCTTTTTATTTTCATAACCCTGCCAAAAAACAAAAATCGCGAGCAATCCTAAAAATAATCCTGGAATATCTACATGAAACCTCATTGAATTAAATAAAACAACCCAAAAAGTTGCCATTAAAAATGAAGCGATTAATCCAATTCTTCTGTCTTTGTACATCTCATTGCAAATTGCATAAACTAACCAGACAGATAAAATAGAAGGGATTATTTGAATGAAAAATTTAACCAATGGTTCGCCTAAACCAAGCAAAAATAATCCAGCGACGATAAATGGATAAAGGGAATTATGCTGGACGGTTACAATCCAATCTCCGCCTAAATTCGCAAGATTTTTTGCATAAGCAAGATAATCAGATTCGTCCCACCATAAAGGCTGATGAGCAGTCAAAACAAAATAATAAATTCTTATCCCAATAGCAAGAAGCAAGATTCCTAAAAATGTTAAATTATATTTGTCTTTAAACCAATTTAAAAAATTCTGTTTAAAATTTTTTTCTTTATTAAAATGTTCTGGTGTTATCTCTTTGTATAAAACTTCCATGAAAGAGAGAATAAGAAATGGTTTTTATTGTTTGTTATTTTGTGCTTTCAATTCTTTCCCAAGCATCTTGATAGTGTTTTCTCTTAAATTTTGTGTCATAAAAAACTCTAAACCACATATAAAATCTTGATGAAGCAAGTAAAATTGACCACCAAAATTGCCGCAAATTTTTAGGATAACTAAAAAGAGAGAAAAAACCTTTTGCTTCTGTTTTGAATGTTTTCACCCTCGGAGTTGTTTTAATATCCACATATTTATACAAAGTTTCATGGGCTTTAGAAGTTCTAATTTTCTGGGATATCCATTCTTTAAAATTATCGGGATTTTTAACATAAACTTTTGATTCAGAAGAATAGCCTATTTTATATCCTTTTTGCCAAAAGAAATATGGGATGACGGCGTCTTCTGCTGCATCTAAAGGAATTTTATGAATAAATTTTTTTCTAAACGCAAAAAGATATCCGGAACACTCTAAAAAGTTATTTTGTTCAGAGGATTTTTGTCTTAATTTGTGAGCAGAATCAAATAAAAAATTTGCCCAATATCCATATTTGGTTTTTTTGTTCTCTATTGGAACAGGTCTTCCGCTTGCGCATCCTATTTCAGAATCTAAAAATAAATTAGAAAAATTTTCAACAACCTTATCCGAAATAAAAACATCCCCGTCTGTTAAAATCAAAATATCTGTTTTTAATTTTTCAAAAATTAAATTTAATGCAAAACTTTTTCCTTTTCCAGGATCTTTAAAAATTTTTATATTTTTATATTTTTTTATTGCATCTAAAGTTTCATTATCCGGAGCAGAAACAATTATCTCATAGTCTCTTGATGTTTTTTGATTAATGGCACTTTCAACTGCTTTTATGATTGTCTTTGGCTCTTTAAATGCCGTTATCAATAAAGTTACTTTTTGTTTTAAAATTTTTTCTATTGCTGTTTTAATTTCATTTAAATTTATTCTATCCATGCAATCTGTTTCCGTTTTATAAGAACAAACATCTTTGGAATTAGCGATTACTTTTTCCCCGAGATCATACAAATCTATTTCTGATGGAGAAGTTGGACCGATTAAACAAATTGTTTTTCTTTTTAGCGCCAAAGCTGTATGCAATCCCAAACTATCCGTGGTTATAACAAGGTTGCAAATGCTGATTAAAGCTGGAAATTCTATAAGATCATTTTCACATCCAGCATCAATTATTGGAAATTTTATTGACTTGAGAATTTCCTTGTTTCTTTTAATCTCATTTGGTCCGCCAAACAGCAAAATTTTTGCATTATACTTTTTATGAATATTCTCTATTATCTCTATAGTTTTTTTTATTGAAAGAGCTTTAGGCCATCTGTCTGCAGCGCCCGTATTAATTCCAATTATTAAATCACTTTTTGAAAGATGGTGTTTGCTTGAAAATTCCTGCGCTATTTTTCTTTGGGCATCTGTTAATCTCAAAAAAGGCTCATATTTTTTCCAATCAACTTCGATTATTTCAGAAATTATCTGTCTATGCGTTTTTTTATTTTTCTTTTTTAAAATATCTGCTTTTTCTTTTCCTAATCTGCTTATAATTGACATATCAAACCAATAAGAAGATTCTTTTGTATAATCTATTTCTTCTTTTTTATTTAAAAAAACGCCAATAAGTTTTTTTGTTTTTAATAATGAAGCAAATTTTGCATCTTCTTTTGATTCTTCCAAATTTATCACTAAATCAAAACTTATTTTTTTTAATTTATTTCTTTCTTCTGAAATAATCAGCTTATCTACATAAGAATTATTAATGAAAAATTGCGAGGCTGTCTGCGAAGTTAACCAAAATATTTCGGGATTTATTTTTTTATATTTGTCCTTTAAAGCCTGAGCTAAAAAACTTGTTCTTAATACATCGCCCAAAGCTCCCGTTTTGATAATTAAGATTTTCATTTTATAACATTGACAATTTTTTTAATTACTCTATCCCATGAAAAATGCTCAACACTTTTTCTTGCTTGTTTTTTTATTTCTGAATTTTTTTGCGAAAGAGCTTCATTAATTTTTTCTGCCAAATCTTTTGGATTATCAAATTCAAATAGAAAGCCGTTTTCTCCATCTTTAATTAAATCCCGTATTGCCAAACTATTGCTCCCAATTACAATTTTCTCTCTTGCCATTGCTTCTACAAGAGATTGTGGCATTCCCTCCACTCTTGAAGGCAAAATATAAATTTTTGCTGAATCTAACTTTTTTATTTTATCTTTAATATTATAAATTGATTCTGAAAATTTTATTCTGTTTTGAGAGTTAGTTTTTTTTATAACCTTTAAAAGATAGGCATAATACTCCGCCTCTCTTGGACCGACGATTTCTATCTTAATTTTTTTATCTTTCAAATAAGAAATTGCTTTAATTAAAGTTTCTAATTTTTTCTTTGGAGAAACCCTTCCCAGATATAATATTTTATTTTCTTCTCTTTCTGTCTTTTTCTGTGTAAAAAATTCTTCTGGAATTCCATTAGGAATATAAATAATTTTATTTTTTTTTGCCCCAGCTTTTAATAAAAAAGGAATTTCCCAATGAGAAATAGTTAAAATTTTATCAAATTTATTTAGGGTTCCTGGACCTATAAAAGCATCATAAAATTTTACTATTGCTGTTTGAATTTTTGTTCTTGTTAGATTTCCTTCTGGAAAAGGCGCATGAGTTACAAGAAAAACTTTGCATTTTTTTCCTTTTCTCCTCAATTTTTCTGCAATCTTAAGACATTTGGTAGTATGCAAATGTCTGTAATTGTGAGCGATGATTATATCTGGCGAATAATCTATTGCTTCTTTTTCAAAATTCCAAGACATAAAACTTTCTCCGCCAAGTTTTATTGCGGAAAACCTTTGTATTTTCATGTTTTCAATTTCATCATTTAATTCAACTTTCTTATTGCTTCCTTTTTCAAAAAATGAAGAAAAAATTTTTATTTCAAAACCAAGTTTGTTTAATCTTTTGGATTCTTCCAACACTCTTGTCCAAACTCCGCAAATGCCTGCTGAATAAGGGCATACTTCAAGTATTTTCATAAAGAATAAATGTCTAAAAGACTTATAAAGATTTAGAAACTTTTTTCTTATATTCTATTAAAACTAAATAAGATAATGTGAAAAGCATTATTCCGATGCTGTCAAGTCCAACATCTGAAATAGAAGCTGATCTTCCAGGAACAAAATACTGATGAATCTCGTCTGTGATGCCGTAAAATATTGAAAATAAAATCACAATAACAAAAAGAGATTTATATTTTCCTTTTATTAAAGCAAAGCCCAAAAACAAAGCCAGAAAAAAATAAGCCAAAATATGATATAAAATTGCAAGCAAATTTGTTCCTCCTTTCTCCCCAATTCCTCCAAAAGTAAGCGAAGAAACATAGAACATTGCGATTGCAATTAATAAAGCAATAATTAAAGAAATTTTATTATTTTTTTCAAACCAAGAAATCATTTTATTTTGTAAATTTTTGGATATTTTAATTTAAGTTCTTTAAAAGTTTCTTTATCTTCTTTATAATCTTCAAAAATTATTTTTTTAATTATCTCAAAATTATATTCCATTATTTTCATCCATTCTTCTGCATAATCTTTATCAATTCCAGAACCAGGCATTAAAGTCCCGCCATGAACTGGATGTTTCTTCTGATATGCTTTATGCCTCCATTCTTTATTTCCTTCAAATAAAAATAAATAATCTGATTTCGGCAGTTTTTTAATAATTTTTCTTATTTCTTTTTCATTGCTCTTTTTTTGCAAAATCATAAATATGGATTGCAATGAAAATTCATCTGTGAAAATGTTTTCTTTTTTATTTTTTAGATATTCGTATTTTGCAAGAACCCCGATTAGATATGAATTTCTCATTTTTTTGATTAAAGCTTTCTTTTCAGGAGATAAATTTATTTGAATTCTATTTGAATTTAATTTGTTAAATAAATAAAGTGAGTTTAAGGGGTTTAAGATTAAGTGCTTAATAAATAAAAAAAATTTCATTGTTCTTGAAATTTTTTCTGGTTTGCTGACTTTATATCCTTTTTTTTCTAATTCTCTTTTTAAAACAGATTTTCCTGAATTTGAAAGGCCGAAAAATTCAATTATCATTTTTTATTTTTTCTAAGAAATTCATTTTTCATCTTCTTTAAATTAGCGATTTTTTCCAAACATTCTTTCTTCTCTTTATCATTTAGAAGATTTTTCCTTAAAGCTTCCTCATAGGTTCTAATTGTTCCATCTATTTGTTCCAGAATAATTGCCATATAAGTAATTAAAAAATGAGATATTTATAGGTTATGTTAATTAAGTTTATATAATGTAATTGTGATTTTTAATTATGAATATTTTAAATGAATTATTATCTCGGTTGGATAAAAACTCTATTCAATATGAATTGGATAAAAAGTTTAAAAAGAAAATTCCTAAATTTTATATTCCAAACGGAGTTAATGAATTAGGGTATATTGAACCGGCGCCATATCCTAAATTGGCTATTGGAAAAATAAATATAAAAATTGATAAAAAAAATTTCCAAAATTTTCATAAAATTATAAGAGAAATGGGTTTTATTTTTTTTCCAAAAAAAAGATTTGAATATTTTTTGTTTGATAGAAAAATTGGGCTAGTTTGGATTAGTTTATTGATTGATATAAAAGTTAATGTTAATTTTGATGGAAAATTAATTTGTTTTGTGGGTCCTGAAGGCAGTGGAAAAACCACTACTTTAAGCGCAGTTTACACTGCTTTAGAGAATTTTCCAATTGAAAAAAAATTGATGACATTCAGCTCATTTAAAGATTCTAAACTTTGGAGAATTTATGATTTAAGTAAAAAATTGATTTTATCCAAATTTAAAAGCAAAAAGTTGATATTAACTGATAGATATATCTACCTCACTTTTAGAAAAAATTTGATATTAAAAAGAATATTAAAACTTTTTTCCCCTAAACCAGATATAGTTTTTGTTATGAAATCTAATTATAATGCGCTAAAAGAAAGAAGAGGACCATTATGTTCAAGTCGAGAAAATGTTAAGAATATGTATGACTTATTTGGAGAAGCAGAAAACAAGATAGAAATAGATACCTCTCAAAATCGTGAAAAAAATCTTGAATTTATAATAAATAAAATCTTGAGATTATATAATAATGAAGAAAAAAAATACTTTAAACATTTTGTTTGAAAAATTTAATAATGAAAAAATATCTTATTGCGTTAGAAGCAGATATAAACATCTGCCAAAAATACTTGATGGGGGCGATGTAGATCTCCTTATTAGAAAAAGCGATTTTTATTTATCTTTAAAAATAATAAGAAATCTTGGTTTCAAATTTTATCCTTTTACTCAACCAAATTTATTTTATTATCGATATGATAAAAGTTTAGGATTAATACATCTGGACATTTTGTTTGAAAAAGATTTTCCAAAAGTTAAAAAATATGAGAACTTTTTTATCCCAAATAATGAAAAACCAATTTCAAATAAAAAAACATTTTTGCAAAAAATTAAAACTGGTTTAAGGAGAAAAATTTATTGGTTATTTAATGGGCAGGTAATTGTCTTTGAAGGACCGGATGGAAGCGGGAAATCAACACAGACAAATGGAGTTTATACTGCTTTAGAAAAACTTCCAATAAAAAAAGAAATTGTCCATTTTGCGACTTATTTTAAAAAAAGCAAACCCTCTGCATTAAAAAGATTAATTACAAGAAAATTAAGCATCCTAAAAGTATATTGGAATATTATCTTTGGGAAATTGACTATTACAGACCGATATATCTATCTTACATTTAGAAAACATCATCCAATTTTTGGAAAAATTTTAAAATTTTTAGCTCCAAAACCAGATATTGTTTTTGTGATGAGAGCTTCTCCAGAAGAAATTAAAAAACGAAAAATTGGTCAAAGAGATTTGTTAAGCAATGAGATGATTCAAGAATTGTATAAAGTGTATAATTCAATTCCGGGAAAAATAGATGTTGACACTAAAAAACCAATAAAAGAAAATTTAGAATTTACAATTAATAAAATTTTAGAAAAAGTTCTTAAATAATTATTCTGAATATAAATAAAATTTTGTTAACACTACAACCATCGCTAAAACAAAATAAATCCATAAGAAAATTGTTGTCTGAAATAATAATGCCAAAGCAATTATATGCTTTTGAATATCTCCACTAAACCCCACCGTTCCCCTAATTCCAAGTTTTTTCTTTATTCTTCCCAATATGCCGTCTTGAATACTTTTGCTTTTTTCTTTTTTATTTGTAAATAATAATCCATATCCTGCCGACAGATTAATTAAAAAAAATGAAAGCATTGTTAGCAACCCCACAAACATATTTCCCATTGAAAGCCCTGCTGTAAAAATTACGATTGGGAAAATCAAAACTCCCGCCATGGAATCCATATAAGCCCCATATGCATTTTGTTGTTCTGTTCTTTTCTTTATAGTTGTCCTAAATCTCGCTACTTCTCCATCTGCGCTGTCAAAAAGCAAAGATAATTCTACAAAAATTGCCGCCAAAATCCAGTTTCCCGACGCAATCCAATAAATTGTTATTAAATCTACGATTGGCGTAAATAATGCAAGAAGTTCCGCGCATAAGCTAAAATGAACAAATGTCCAAGAGATAAATTTAGAAATAGGACGATTTGTATATGGCGCTAAAAAATCCCCTTCATCTCTTGATTTAGCGAATTTAAAATCTTTAAACCTAGGGATTTTGTAATCTCTTTTCATTCCCCTTATAAAGAGAACATATATTTAAAGTTAATTGAGAACATTTATTAAAGTGTTTTATTCCATAATGCAATGATTAAAGATTTAATAATAGAATATCTTAGAATAAAAAAACAAAAATCTGTCTGCGAAATTGTTAAAGATATGTTAAAAAAAGATATCAAAACAATTATAGATGTGGGGGCAAATAAAGGGGAATTTTCTAAGGCGGCTCTTAATGTTTTTGAGCAAGCAAAAGTTTATTCTTTTGAACCAATTCCTTCTTTGTTTAAAGATTATTTATTAAAAATAAATAACGAAAGATTAAAATGTTTTATGTTTGCGTTATCAAATAAAAATTCCGTCAGTAAATTTAATTATAATCTAGATAGAAAAAGGCAAAGTTCACTGCTAACGCCGTCTAATTTTAATGAATTTAAAATAAAAAAAGTAAAAATTGAAACTAAAAGATTTGATTCTTTAAATCTAGAAATAAAAAGACCTTGTTTTTTAAAAATAGATGTAGAAGGAGCAGAGATGTTAGTATTAAATGGGTTTGAAAAAAATTTGAAGAATATAGATGTCTTGCAATTGGAGATTAATTTTTCTGAAAATTTTAATGGTCAGGCAAAAACAAGTGAATTAATAAAATTTTTAGAAAAATACAATTTTAAAAGATTTATTCAAAAGAACATTATCTATGGGGGAGAAAACAAACTTCCAAAAAGCTGCGATTTGATCTTTTTCAGATAAGATGACAAATAAAAAACCTTTAATTTCAATAATAATCTCCGCGTATAACTCCGAAAATAAGATTGAAAAATGTTTAAATTCTTTATTAAATCAAACTTACAATCCAATTGAGATAATTGCAGTTGATGACGGCTCTACAGATAAAACAAAAGAAATTATTAAAAAGTTTATAGATAATAAAAAAGTTTTTTTACTTGAACAAAGAAGGCAAGGTCCCGGCGCTGCAAAAAACCTGGCTTCAAAAAAAGCAAAAGGAAAAATTTTGGTTTTTGTAGATTCAGATGAATATCCAAGGCGGAATTATATTGAAAAATTAACTAAACCAATTAGAGATAATAAATATAAAACCTCTATTGGCGCATGGATTCTTGCGCGTCCTAAAAATCCGTGGGCAAGGTGCAGATTTGAAGACACCTCAAAATTAAGATATCATGCAATGAAATCGGGAGTATTCAGAGCAATTAAAAAAAAATTTTTTAAAAAACTTGGAGGTTTTAATATTACCCAAGGATATTCTGATGATAGAATTCCAAACAATGAAAAAAGAGCAAGAGTTAATGATGCTATTTTTGAGCACGATACAGACAGCAGTTTAAATGAGCTTTATAAAAAAAGAAAATGGATTGGAAGTTCCATAATGGCAAATCCCAAACCGACAAAATTTTGGACAAAAATTATTTTAGGATTTATGTTATTTAGTTTTTTTATTGCGAGTTTTTGGATATCTCTTTGGATGACTTTTGCATTACTCATGGTTGGAATTCTTTGGATTTTATATCAAAGTTTAAAAAAAGTTATTTTTTATAAAGATGTTAGATTATTTTTTTATTATCCTGTTTACACAATAATCACTTTTATTGGAATGATTATTGGATTCTTAAAACCAGAATATAACCCTAAAACATAAATCCTTAAAAATGAATTAAATTTAAAAAATTTATGAAAATTTTAGTTACTGGCTCAAACGGAGAGATTGGGACAAATCTCTGCTTAAAATTAAAAAAAGAAGGACATGAAGTTTTTGGAATTGACAAAAGAAAAAATAATTGGACAAATAATCTTGAATATCTGCTTCTTGATTTAACGCAAAATTTTTCTAGTTTTAAAAAAGGATTCAGCGATATAGAAATTCCCTTCACTCCCGATGCAACAGTTCATCTTGCTGCAAATGCTAAGGTCCATGAACTCGTTGAAAATCCTTCTAGAGCAATGGATAACATTAAAATAACTTTTAATGTTCTTGAATATTGCAGACAAAATAATGTTCCACTCATATTCGCAAGTTCAAGAGAAGTTTACGGCGATATACATAGATTTAATGTAAATGGGCAAATAACCAATGAAAAAAAAGCTGATTTTAATTTTGTAGAAAGCCCGTATTCTGCAAGCAAGATATCCGGAGAAGCGTTAATCTATTCTTATGCAAAATGTTATGCCCTTCGTTATTTGGTTTTTAGATTTTCTAATGTTTATGGGAGATTTGATAATGATTTAGAAAGAATGGAAAGAGTTATCCCGCTTTTTATAAAAAAAATAAACAATGAAGAGAAAATCACAATTTTCGGCAAAAATAAAATATTAGATTTTACGCATGTAGATGATTGTGTTAACGGGATTTATTCTGGAATAAAAAACCTTATTTTGGGAAAAGTTAAAAATGAAACTATTAACTTAGCATATGGAAAAGGGCAATCTCTATTAAATTTAGTTAAATATATAGAAAAGAATCTTGAAAAAAAGGCAGATTATAAAATAGAAGATACTCGTGTCGGAGAAGTTGCGCATTATGTAGCAGATATTTCAAAAGCTAAAAAATTACTTGATTATAATCCTGAAACATCATTAAAAGACGGCGTTAAAAAAACTATTGAATGGTGGAAAGAAAGAGGGGATTTATAATTTTAACAAATCATCTCCAGCTTTTATTACCTGCTCTACTTTTATATTTTTTTGGCTTCGCTAACTTTCATTTTTAATTTATAATCAACATAATTAGAATCGTTTAATTCTCTCCAGGCATTTTGTCTTATCTCTTCTAATTTTTCCTGCGGAACACAAGTATTTATCATGCTTGCCTTTCCCCAATTTGCTTTGTCTGGACTCCAATCATGCGGGAGATGTCCTCCTTGTTCAGCGATTTCATATAATTGTGTGCCAGGCAATGGAATTGCATTAAAAAAATTCACTGAATCTATTCCAAAAGATCTGTGAAGTCTTGCTGCTTCAATTGTCTGATAAAGTTCTTCTAAAGTTTCGTCCGGCCATCCAATGATATAATTTCCTGCAGTATTCATTCCATATTTTTTAAGAGTTGAGATTAAACCTTTGACATTGAAATATCTGTCGTGAGGAAATTTATTAGATGCATATTTTTCCATAATTCTTTTTACTCCCGTTTCAAATGGCAAAACCACTTCTTTACATCCGGAATCTTTTAATGCCTCTATAAGTTCTATGTCAGGTTCAGAATCTTTGAATAAATGAATTAAATTCACTCCATTAATAAGATATGTATCTACTCCTTCTCCCCTCATTTTTTTTAATAAATTTATTGCTCGTTTTTTGCGTCCAAACAAAGTATCATCTTCAATAAAAATTTCTTTTACTCCTAATTTTTTTAATTGATAAAGTTCCGATAAAACTCTTTCATCAGATTTCATTCTAAACTTACTTATGGGACCAGAAATACTCTCTTCAGTTTCCGTAGATATATGACAATAACTGCAGCTAAATATACATCCTAAAGAAGTCATCATTGAAGCATAACGCAATTCTTTATCAAAATCTAAATTCAAACCATGAGGACGAGCAATTTTCCAATATCTTTCATTTGGAAGCAAATGCCAAGCCGGCATAGGAAGCTTGTCTAAATCCCAGATTACATCCTCCAAAGAAGTTTTATTTGTAATTGTTTTTCCATTTTTTTTAAATGCAATTGAAGATATCTTGCTGAAATCTGAATCTTCTTTGCGAACTTCATCTAATATTTTTATAAATGTTTTTTCTCCTTCTGATAAGCAAACAAGATCTACTTTGTTATCCAAAAATTTCTCAACACGATTTCTGGCATTAAATCCTCCGGCAATTATTAATTTCTCTGGATAAATATTCTTGATTAATTTTGCTGTTGAAAGGACCATGGTTTCCTGATCGGTAAAAATAGATGTCAAACCAACAACATCATAATCTTTTATTTCTTCCAAAATTCTTTCATCACTCACTCCTGTTCTGAGCATTCCGCTCGGCAATTCTGTAGATTTATAAAACATTTCTTCCAATTTATCTTTTTCATTTCCAACACATGCATCAAATACTTTTACTTCTATATCTGCTTCAATTAATGCTCCGCCTAAATTAGGGTATGCAAGTGAGCCATTTGGTTTGCACATCCAATTAGGCCAAGATTGATTTGGGGGATATAAAAGCATAACTTTTGGATTGCTGATTTTTTTGTATTTCTTCATTTTAATCTATAGTTGTTATTTTATGTTTATCCATATTTTAAAGATTATCATCTTATATCAATTATATTAACTTAAATTTTTATCAAAAGGCATTTTCTTTTTTTTACTTTATTAAAAATTAAATCTTTATCTTTAGAAATATATAACCTATGATAAAAAACTATTTAAATAAATTTTTATGTGAACTTTTATGAAGATTCTAGAAATAAATGAATTAAAGATTCCGGAAATAAAAACCATAAAATTTGCAAGATTTCATGATCATAGGGGATATTTTACAGAACAATTTAGGAAAAGCGACTTATTTAATCGCTCTGAATTAAATTCTATGAAAGGGATAAATTTTGTGCAGGCAAATCAAAGCTATTCTAAAAAAGGAACTATCAGAGGGATGCATTTTCAATGGAACCCTTATATGGGAAAAATGGTCAGAACTCTTTCAGGACATATGGTGGATTTAATTTTAGATATAAGAAAAGGTTCTCCCAATTATGGAAAAATGATTGCATATGAAATGCAGGAATCGGACGTAAAAGAATATGATGAATGGATTTGGGTTCCTCAAGGATTTGCTCACGGCAATTTTTTTATTGAAGATTCTAAAATTGAATACATGTGTTCAGGAGAATATAATTCAAATTGCGAATCAGGAATTTCTCCATTGGCAAAAGATATTAACTGGTCTTTATGCGACAAAAAGCTAAAAAATAAATTTGATAGAATATCAAATTTAACGAAATTAATAACAGATAAAGATAAAGATGGATTTTCATTAGAAAAATGGTCGAATGATGAAAGATCAAATAATTTTATTTATGAAAAATTAAAAGAAAAAAGTTATAGGTTGGTGGAGAATCAAAAATGAAAATCCTCGTTGCAGGAGGCGCGGGATATATTGGATCAATGTTAGTTCCTGCTTTAAAAGAAAAAAATTATGAAGTAGATGTTGCTGATTTTCTATGGTTTGGCAATCACCTTCCAAAAGACACCAAAATAATCAATAAAAATTTATTTGATTTAGATCAAAAGGAATTCAAAGGATATG
>Ga0209210_1002197_pt1 | contig 14585 bp, 15 predicted proteins | sample RifGroA1_FD_183991 | JGI IMG/M metagenome (GOLD analysis project Ga0209210, IMG submission 183991) | Contaminated groundwater microbial communities from Rifle, Colorado, USA - Rifle Groundwater A1 (SPAdes) (version 2) | ecosystem: Environmental > Aquatic > Deep subsurface > Groundwater >...
GGCAAGATACCCGGGATGCGCGAGCACACCTATGTGCTTGTTGCCGGGTCGCTCTTTACTGTGGTTGCAGTAACACACATCTGGAGGATATTTACCGGCAGCGACCTAATAATCATGGGATGGGACTCTCCGCTATGGCTCTCCTGGCTCGGGGTGGTGGTTACAAGCTACCTGGCGTACATGAGCTTCCACTTCGCAATGTTTGGCGGCATAAGGCGCAAGTAAAATCAATAGCGCAAAAGTTATGTCATATAAAACTATAGAGGCATCCTCGCTCCAACGCTTTTTGCTTGCCAACACAAACATGGCATGGTTTTGGCTCTTGGTGCGTCTTTACCTAGGGTGGAATTGGTTTGAGGCGGGGTGGGGTAAAGTAAATAACCCTGCATGGGCGGGGAGCGATGCGGGTACGGCACTCACCGGCTTTGTCAACGGCGCCCTCGCTAAAACAGGCGGGGCACACCCGGATGTGCAATGGTGGTATGCGTGGTTTTTAGAACGTGCCGTCATGCCAAACGTAGAGGTGTGGTCCTATATGGTTGCGTATGGCGAACTATTGGTAGGGGCCGCGCTTATGGTCGGGTTTTTGGTTGGAATCTCGGCATTCTTTGGGATGTTTATGAATCTCAATTTTATGCTTGCTGGGACTGTCTCCGTAAATCCTATTTGGTTTGTCATCGGCCTCGCTCTATTGCTTGCCTGGCGCATCGCCGGCTACATCGGCCTGGACTACTACGTGCTCCCGCGCCTGCAAAAACTCCTGCGACACCGTTGGTTAGGGTGATGAGCAAATAACTAAGAATTAAAACCACCGCCCAGCATGGGCGGTGGTTTATTTTTCTCTCGTGGTGGCTTGCCACGAGTGAGGCCTTGATCAGCAAGGCCGAATCGCAGTAATGGAGTAATGGGTAATGAGTAATGGTAATGGATGTAATGGGACAGTAATGGGGACAGTCACCATATTCTTCTTTTGTGGAGTCTGATGAATACTGTTTGATTGATACGAAAGTTGTCTAGGTGAAGTATATGGAAGAAGTTACTTGTTGTGGGATCGTTGAATCCAGAACCTGGTGGTTTTTAATTAAAAAGAAAAAAGAGCCGACACCTTGCGATGTCAGCTCATGGCGGTGACTCGTGCTACCCTTCAGGCGGTCGATTGTGATCCTTAAGATTAGTAAGAGGGTAGACGCGTGTTGTCCAGAGCACCCCCTGGATGAAGCCGAGCCATCGAAATACTTTTTCCATTCTTTTCTCGCGGACAAACTCAACCATCTTGTCGAGCATGCCGTGACAGTGCTCAAGGCCGTGGGTTTCTCTATCAAGCAAATCGTTGTGAGGGTAATCGATTTTGCCGATACCTTTTTCAATAAAAAGCTGGCGATAGGTCTCGATGACCTCCAATACTTTTTCAGGTGTCATGGTGCCTCCCTTTTAACTTAAGCGTATGGTTTCTGAAACTACAATAACAAAAAAGCAAAGAAATAAAAACACCCCGTTTTCGGGGCATTTTTTATTCTTCCATATTGTTCTGTGTGGCGCCGCATAACTCATGCGGCATCCTACAAAAATATAGTCGCTTCTCTTCTTATTTTTGTGGAAACTAATGAATGACGTTAGAACCTATATTCTGGAACCAGATGTGTGTTCTTCCCTTAAGATCGTTCAATCGTGGTAGTGGTTGAATGACACTAGAAGCACTTGAGTGGGTAGTTTACACCCTCGGTTGGTATTTCTACCACTTTGAATAGAACCATCCCCACATCCTACTCCTCAGGATGTTAACTATGTTAATGACATTCATTAACTCATAAAAAAAATAGGCCTGAAAAAGTGCCTATGGAGTGGCGGATACTTTTCGCGAATTTTGAGTCAGTTTTTATTTATCAAGTCAACTATTCTTTTTACACATGCCTCTGGGGATTTTTGTATTTGGTGTTCCCAAATTCGTAACACAATCCAACCTCCACCTCTCAATTTTCTGGCAACCTGTCGGTCTCTTTTCCTGTTTCTCTCAATTTTTTCATTCCAAAAATGACTAGTCAACTTACGAGACCATGTTGGATAACGCCAGCCATGCCAAAAATCACTATCTAAAAAGACGGCAATTTTCTTGGCGGGGAATGCGATGTCTGGATTTCCATATGCTTTTTTGTAATGAATCTGAAAATAAACCCCCTGCTTTCGTAGTAGTGAAAAGAATTCTGTCTCAAGCCTCGTATTCTTTGCTTTAACGGCCGACATTATCTCACTCCGTTTCTTTGGGGTGAAGATATCATTGTTTTTCCCATTAAGTCCTTTCTTAGGTGTTGTCATTGTTGTATAGTATTAGTATAAGGATTTTGTCCGATTTTTCTAAATGAAAACAAAGAAATTAAAAGCTATTGATTTGTTTGCTGGTATAGGCGGTATGCGCCTAGGGTTTGAACGAGCAGGGTTCGACATCGTTTATTCTAACGATATCGACAAGTATGCTTGTCAAACATATCGCGCGAATTTTAATGAGATAGATGAGCGTGATATTAAAGAAGTTCTTCCCGAGGAACTCCCAGATTTTGATGTTCTGTTAGGGGGGTTCCCGTGTCAACCTTTTTCTATGATTGGGAAAAGAGATGGTCTCGATGATCCGAGAGGGCACCTTTTTTATGAGGTTGTTAGAATATTGAAAGCGAAGAAGCCCAGAGCCTTCTTTCTGGAAAACGTTAGGCATCTCTTAAAGCATAATAATGGCGAAACATACGCGCTCATTAAAAAAGAATTGGAAAGTGCGGGGGACGGCTATAATATTAGTGAAAAGATTCTCGACTCGAAGGACTTTGGCGTTCCACAGCACAGGGAAAGAATCTATATAGTCGGCTTACGAAAGCCAGCGCAGGGGTTTGTATTTCCAGAAAATGGGAGAGGTCTTGCTGTAAAAGTTAAAGACATATTAGAGAAAAAAATTGATGAGAAGTATTACTTATCTGAGACATACTATAAAGGGCTACTAAATCATAAACGCAGACACTCCTCCAAGGGTAGCGGTTTCGGTTGCACGATTTTGGATCCTGAAGGCGTTTCGAATACGATTGTTAGCGGCAACATGGGTAGGGAAAGGAATCTTATCAAAGATGTTCCCGTAAAGAAAAATCGGTGGGGCATTAGAAAGCTCACTGAAAGAGAATGTGCGCGACTGCAAGGATTCCCGGATGATTTTATTATTCCAGTATCAACGACTCAAGCGTACAAACAGTTCGGGAATGCAGTTTCTGTTCCAGTGATATACAACGTAGCGCTCAAACTTAAAGCGTTACTAAAAAAGGTTGAGTACTACACTGCCGATTCTTTTGATTCGGTGTCTGAGTTGGATACGGTTGAGTCTTCCGTTTCTGTTTGAGTTGAGAAGTTCTCAAGCTCTTTTCGTTTACTTTCAAAAATTTCTTTTATCTCCTCTTTTGTAAGAGTCGGAATTATTTTATATCCTCCCAGGATATTAGCTTGTCTCATTAGAAATCTGACCTTTCCTTCTTTATATTTCTCGAACAATGTCTTATTCTCCAGGACAAATTCAAGGAGTCCGTGTGTGAACGGTTTGTATCTGCCCTGAGTTCCCTCAACTAAAGTTCGAGTGAAATCGAGCATAGAAAACAAAACTTCTGTCAACTCGAATGGATTTTTTCGTGTCGAGTCATAGGTTAGATAAGACCCCCACCAAAAAAGAGCCAGGTCGTTTCTTGAAAGAGTTCTGGGGCTGAGTCCATCGACGAACCAGTGTGTCAGAATATAGTCGCCACGTTTTTCCTCATCTTGTTTTTCTATCGGTCTCCTTTTTTTCATGTAATCCCAAAACGTGACATGCGAAAGGTATGCCCACAATCTTACGTCAGTTGCTTGAGTTGGCGTCAGGTCTTTGTAGTGGTCAAAAAGTATTTTTGCGTTCTCTTGGTCGTAATTATTTTTCCCATCCGGCACCTTAAGTGTGACCCCCTCCGTTACTTGAACGCGAGGGTTTATTAAGGTATCGTCTCGTTCAAAATCGGAAAAATATTCAGCTAGATAGGATTCTATGCCCTGATTTTTCGCAAGCTTGCGCTTTTGTTGAGATATGAAGTTTTGCGTAAAAAGTTTTTGGCTAGTCATACTAATCTCTTAGACTTTGGTCAATAATATGCTCCAGTCGAGTCAATGTCCTGCTGAATGGCTGATCCAGGAGCAGTTGTGCGATTTCTGGAATATTTGTTGGGTCGTTCCATAACTTCTCAATTTTTTCGTCGTTATTTTTTCGGAATTCTAATACATCAAACCAACGTTTGCCCTCATGCTGTTCTTTTGCGTCATCGGTCATCATTTGTTGCAATGCGTATATAAGAGCTGGAACAACTACGGAAGCATGAAAGATTGGTCCAAACAACGCTGGCTTTGAAGCACTTTTGTACACAACGTAGTCCTTTTTAGATAACTGGACCGTGATTCTGTCTTCGTTCAAGTCGATTCTGAACGGCCCCTCTTGGTTGTCACCCTCAGTTATAACCAAAAAAGAAGATATTGCCGCTAATTTTTCCCAACTCTTTGCTGCGATAAAAGATGTCATACTTCCATATGCCAACACATCACCTTTAAGTACTTGGAAAGTATATTCTCCATAGTCTTGGTTTGTACCCTTCGGCTTATACTCAGAAATATCTTCTTGAGCAACTATGTAAAATTTGATTGTGACTTTGTCCCTAAGAAAATCAGATTTTATTTCAACAGATTGATTCGGTTCCCTGGACATAAAGACATTTCTGTAAAGTGTTTGTGGGCAATTTAACTCAGTACAAAAGGCAACATCTCCTTTCACAAGCATCTCCTGCAAAGTTGGATTGTCCAAAACATGCTCGATACTAATAACAGTTTTTTCTTTACCGAGCTTGATGCTGGGAATGGGTTCATATTTACCCTCGACATCGTCGCCTAAGCCGAGAACTGGATGTGGGAGTGATAATCTATCGATCTTCATAAGCAATTATATTTAGCGCGTATCTGTCATTCGTGTTGAATCTAATGATTAGTTTGCAAGCACCATTTTGACCGAGTTCAATCCCATAAACCATATTGTTTTTTGATTTCAGTTTTTTGCCCAAAGAGTCCTGTGCCTCTTTGATTTCGGGAGTTTCAAACGAGTCTTCAGTTCCGACATGTAATCCAACACTCATTTTCAGTGAGGGCTCTCCCTTTATTATCAAGATGTGCCGGATAACGCCCTCTTGGATTGTGGCAAAGGATCGGGTCTCAACGTTTTCCAACACCTTGCCTGTTTTGCCTGATACATCATCCGTTCCTTCGGTGGGGGGGACGTCGCCCCCTTTTTTTTTGGTCTTTTTCTTTCTTTTCTCAGTCTTTTTCTTTCCTCCTTTTTTTATCTTCCGCTCATCTTTTATCAACTTGATCGGCTTGATAATTTCAACGCTATTTTCTTGTACGTCTTCAATACCAATCTCGCTTCCAGTTTCAAGATTAGAGAATTCGCCAAATGTTTTTTCTGATTTCTGTTCCCCCTGTAAATCGTCCCCGTCTTCCTCGTTGATATATAAATATTTTTCCAAATCAGGGACGGGTAGAAAAGCAGCACCTTCCGTTCTAAACAAACTTCTAAGCGACTCCAGTACGAAGTCTCTCAGTTCTTTATCAGCCTTCTTTGCTTTTTGAAACCATTCTTCACCTTTCTCTCTGGCATTATGAGCGTCCCACTTATTATGTTGTGGATTTTCCATCAATCGTAAGATTTCATTGCCCGCGTCGTTGTCACAGGTGAAAACTCCAGCATAAGGCACTAGACTATGATGCAATTTTTTCTGGATTTCCATCCCCGTTGTCCTAAAATATGAGATCTTCTTGTGGTATGAGTCTTTCGGGAGGATATAGAGCTCTACATCCCCGAGAGTATCCAAGCTCTTCTTAAAAATTCTTTGATGTGGTTTATCTGTATACGCAACAAAAGCGGGAAGAGGATTAGGCATTTCATCTGTATCTCTATCTTCTTCAGTAAAGTGCTGAAACATCAACTGCCTTATATTTTCGGAGTCAATCTCGACACCATCTATTTTCACCACCAAGATGCCCTTTAGGATCGCCATCCAAAAGTTGTTTAATACTGATTTTGTTATCTGACTCTGCCAGTCTCCATCTTCATAAAAACCAATCACGAAGATATCAGTACCCTGCTCGTCTCGTTTGAAAAAATCTGGAATTAAGTTTTTATCTCTGACTGGTTTTTGTCCTTCCAGTCCGTATGAACCAGTAGACTGTTTTTTAATACCGTCGATTTCGTGTGTTACCAAACGCATCTTTCCTTGAAAGACATTTTTATCTCCGTTATGCACACTCGAAACAAAGATTGTGTGAAATGACGAGGCTGCAAAATAAGCTCCTTTTCCAAGTCCAAAAGATCCTCCCGTACCTTTTTCTTTGGCACTAGAGCCGGATGATTTTAGGAAGTTGTAGTAATCTCCCTTTCTGTCGTCGTCAGCGCCAGTCAATCCTCGGGTGTTGTAGTCGCCAATTCTTAAGACTGAGATTTGTTTGTTTCTTGCGACAGAGTCGTGGGCTTTCTGAAAAAACTCCTTGGCTTTTGCGTCTTCGTAGTAGTCTCGGCATGATTTAAGAACCAATTCCAGTTGTTCTGAATCTGGTAGGTTTCGAGAAGGGATTTTCGTTACCTCAAACTCTGCTCTGACTGGGAAAGCAACTGCGGCATCAATTATGTTTTGGAGCGATTCACGCGCCAGGAAATAACCAATATGCCCCTTGAAACTGGTCGTGACCGAGTCGTTAAACCCGATTTCTTCGCCGCCACCGTTATCAGCAAACTCATATTTAAGTTTCTGAGAATCCATAATCATTTTTATAGTTTAAAGTCCCGTCTCTTGGGGAAGTGGAATTTTGCTTTTATGTTCCTGACAGTTTTTTCTATTTCTGCGAAGATTTTATTGATGTCATCTTCTGTATATTCATAAGCACTCCTATTGGAGCAGTTTCCTAGGACTTTCAGGCGTTTAAGTACAGCATTCGTGCGGATTGTGCCTAGCCTGATAAAACGGTCTCGATTTGTCTCCTTTTCTTTCATATGCTTTATATATACAAGGGTTGATTTATTTATGCAAGGGTGTATCGTATTTATGTAGGATAGCTTATCCTTGTAGAGAAGTAAAGTCAATCAAATGACCTCTGGGGAAAGTAAGTAGAATAAAAATATGAGTGATCCCATAAGATACAAACCAACAAGTGAAATATATTTAGAAGCGAGCTTCAAAGGTTCCGAAGCTCCTGTGCGATTTTATGCTCTATCAAAAAGGGAGATTGTTGAGAGTACTCCAAAAGAGGAAATGAAAAAGATGTTGGAGGAAGATATGTCAAAAGTGTCGCCTACTCCGGTTAGTGGCATATACAAAACATACCTTTCATATCAATATTCAGAAGCAGATGCGCTAAAAGATTTCGACGCTGGAAATATTCTTGTTCAAGCACATCTCCCATATTGTCTGCACATCCCGAATTTCTACGAAATGACAGTTTCTCTTCCAGAACAGAAGCTGGAAGCGTTAGTGATCTTTGAAAAAATCTGGACACGACGAGCGCAAGAAGATGGGAAAAAATCTGATACTGTAGATTTTTTTGCAGAGGATAGAAATATCTATTTCAAAAATAGCACAATACTTACTCCGAAGGTTCCGTTTCATCCAGAGGAGGGATGGGACTCATATTTCACTGGTAGGAATATAGAAAAAATGAAAGACCAGAACGGCGTGTTTAGATTTACCAGAGTACACATCCAATTTGATATTGATATTCCCGAAAACTTGGAAAATATGGGAGAAAAAGCGAATGAGACTTTACTACAAGAAGTTCGTGATAAATCTCTGAGTGTCATCAACAGAGTTATTGATCACTATAGAGAGACAACGAATGAAATTCATGTTCGGAGGCTGGGTGAGTTGAAAATCAATCTCATTTATTTCATTCCGAAAAATCAGGGGTACTATCTCCTTTTGCCGAACATAGAGACAGCGATGATGAACAGGTCGCGGAAAGAAATTGAAGCGATATCAGAACGTGTATCAAATGGCGAGAAATCTGAAGTCTATAAACTTCTTCTATTGGATGCTAGGAGTTCTTTTGATACTAAAGACTACACGCTCGCGATTGTTGAATCATTTCAAGCGTTAGAAATCTTTCTTGAAAATTACCTTGTTTCTGAGTTTAAGAAGCGAGGTGATGCTGAAGAACAATATAGACGTGCTTTGAAAACAAATTGGCAAACAAAAGACAGACTAAATACTGTTTTGAAAGAACTCAAAGGGGCTTCCCTGAATGAGCAAGGAGAACTTTGGGACAAGTGGTGTACCAGATATGATAAAACCAGAAATGAAGTTCTACACGCAGGGAAAGAGCCGAATGAAAAAGAGACTAAGGAAACTCTCTCAACTAATGAAGAAGTGATTAACTGGATATCTACTCTTTGAGTTTATTTGAGAAAGTACGAAGCACTCTTGTTGTAGATTTTCGCAAATCTTTTGAGTTGAGAGACGTCAACTCGTAGCTGTCCTTTCTCAACTTTAGAAATATAAGCTTGAGTAGCTTCAAGCTTTTTCGCGGCTTGAACCTGCGTTAGTCCTGCGTCTATTCGGGCTTTTTTCAATCTTTTGATAAAGACTTTGTAGTCATCGTCAGTGATGGTTTTCTTCATACCATCCATTTTCAATAACCAGATGGAATACAACCACTTGTTATATATTGGTATATAATGAAAACGAGGGTCGAATCCTTATGAAAAATATTTAGGAGCAACTATGACTAAGACAACAAAATACAACATCATCGCACTGTGGGTGGTCGTAGTTTTACTGGGGTTTATGACAATGAGCGGATTAAGCAGTACTAGAGATCAGTTTGAACAACTCAAGAATGCTCTAAGAGCACAGGAGCAGTTCAACAACTCAATCGTTCAACAGTTGAATTTGCAGGGTGCTGTGAACGAAAACTTGCTGAATTTTGATGGGGCGATCATCAACCAGTAAGTGCATAAAGTTCACACATTCATTTTTACAAGCTAAGTGATATCATTAAATTATTATGAAGAAATCAATATCTATCTTTGTCTTAGCATTACTCATAGCTCTTCCAGTCAGTGCGGCTACCCCACTCACAGGGAAAATTATTGCTCTTGATGCGGGACATGGCAACGGAGAAACTGGTGCGATTGGTGTCTGCAACGGAGTTGAGGTGATAGAAGCAGATGTAAATGTGGCGGTTCGTGCAGAATTGAAAGCACTGATTGAAGCCGGAGAAGGAACGGTACATGAAGTGGCGCAACTTTCTTCCAGACAGGATAGAGTAGCGGATGCGGAGAGTGCTGGTTCTGATGTGCTTATATCCATCCATCACAATGGGTCGTCAAATACTTCAGCGGACTACACTCAAAGTTTCGTGACGCAAAGAAATGACAAAATCTTTGCAGGTTATATTCACCCAAAACTGGTTGATGCGTTGCAACTTCCTAACAAGGGAATCAAAAACGATGGGTACGGTATGACGGTGTACGGGTCTCTTCCCGGAGTTTTGACAGAATCTTACTTCATTACCAATACTGATGCGGCGTGCGATTTCATTGATTACCAGAACGGCGTCACAAATACTCGTGTTCAGAAAGAAGCACAAGCGATGTATGACGGATTGGTAGCTTACTTCTCTGCAAACACTGGAGGAGGCGGAGGTGGAAACGGCAAGGGAAGAAATAAATAACAATAATCAGAAGAAGCTCACCAATCGGTGGGCTTTTTCTTTTCTCTGATGATCTTACTCTTTTTGGATACTTCTCATACTCGATAAAGAAATTGGGCACGGAGTGCTTCTGGGGGTAATCGATTAGGGGGATGGACACATCAAGGGCGACTCTGTGCCCTGCGTTCACATAAGAAGCCCTTTCGGTGGGCTAGTAATGGTTTTATATATCTTTGAGCAACACAACACCCTCACAAGGGCGTTTTTTGTTTTTTCCACAAAGAATTAGCAACACAACATGGATGTTTAGTTGGCGTCAACTTTGTTGAAGATAAAGGGTTTTCTTTTTTCTAAAAGTAGAGGTCAGGGTAACCCGTGGACGTCTGACTATGTCATGTCATATTCATTTTGTCAAATATTGCTTAAGCTCAAGACGTGACAAGACGCGCGTTAGAAAACTTCAAGCGATTGTATCTCCAAGAATTCGGGGAGGAGCTTTCGGATGAGGAAGCAAAGCGGAAAGCGGAGTACCTTCTCGGATTTTATCGAGTCGTCTTTGGACTGCCAAGCGTTGAAGAGCTCTTTGACAATCGAATAGAAAATGAAAAAGCAGAGTGAGCTAGTCACCATCTGGAGGAGTGTGTCGAATATTCCCGGATGGTTGCGGTTGCTATGGCTGATGAAGCAATACTCCGAAGACGAACTGAACGAACTGGAACGAATCGACGATGAGTTCCGTGCTTTTGTCAGAGAGGAAGAAATCAAACATCGGAAGTGGTTGCGGGATGAGTTACCAAAAACTCAACAAGGATGGTTGGAAGTCTTTCCAGAAGCGAAACATCTGGTGAAGCCGGTATCTCGGAAGCAAAAGAAATTCGATGAGCAGTTGGAAGTTGCACGGAGTGCGAATCTGGCGGATGTCGTTGAGCAGTATGTGGACTTGAGACGAAGTGGTGTGTATCGGATGGTTGGGCTGTGTCCCTTTCATCAAGAGAAGACACCATCATTTGTTGTCTATCTTACGGATAACCACTTCTATTGTTTCGGGTGTCATGAGTACGGAGACGTTATTAAGTTTATTAGTCATGTCGAAAAATTAACATTCAAACAATCTGTGAGGACTCTTTATAGGTTCTCACGGAGCGATTAAACATTATGAGTAAAAAGAAAATTGTGGAAAAATCTGGAGACAAAAAATCCATCAAACAAATTGCGAGTGAGGAGAAAGAGAAGCCAGTGCAACAGAGCTCATCGGGTGCTAAGTCGGGAGAAAAGGTGAAAGTCCGTAGAGTTGTTTCGTTCGTGCTACCAGATAAATCACCAGTGGATATGCTCTATGACAAAAAGTCATCAAAGACGATGTTCGCTGTGCTTAGGGATGGAAAAATAACCATCGAGGATAGTATCCAGTTGAATCCGGGGATGATACTCAAACCCTTATCACCAAATAATGGGGTCGTAGAAGACCAGTTCGTGTTGCTTCCTTCAGCGATTGAGGAATATGGAAGCAATGAAGCGTTGTATCAAGAGATAGAAAAATTCGTGGACAAGTATGTGTATCTCCCAGATGAGTTCAGGGTTGTGGCGGTTACATACATCATGATGTCGTGGCTGTATGACAAGTTCGCAAACATTCCCTATTTGAGGGCTGTCGGTATTCACGGGACGGGGAAAACAAGATTTCTGGAGGTGGTCGGGCAAGCGTGCTACAAACCACTTCTTGTTGGTGCGTCTGCAAGCGTGTCTTCTGTATTCAGAATGCTAAATGATTTCAGAGGAACCCTGATATTCGACGAGGCGGACTTGGGTGCGATTGAATCAAGAGAAATGTTAGCGATTCTGCGTCAGGGATTTAGTTCGAGCTTCTCGGTAACACGGTCTGATCCAAATCCAAACGGAGGATTCTTCGTTGCGAAGTTTCGGGTGTTCGGCCCGAAGGTGCTTGCTTCGAGAGACAGGACAACAGATGTGGCGTTTGAGAGTCGTTTCATCACTCATCAGATGTATCCAGTAGAAGATATCAAGAGACCGATTGCGCTACCAGAAACATTCAAAGACGATGTCTCTGCAATGATGAATAAATTGCTTCTCTTCAGGTTTCGACACTTCCATAAAGAAATAAGCGATGAAAGTATCATGGGTGAAATTAAGCTACCTCGGTTGAAACAGGCAGGAATAGCGTTGATGAGTGTTGCGAAGTTGATTGGAGAGAAACAGTTTGCGACTGTGTTGAAGTTTCTCAAAGAGTACGAAACTGAACTCTCGATAGACCAGGCAGATTGTATTGAGCATGATGTGCTTGTGTGCATTTTTGCTCTTCTCACGGAAGACGAAGTTAGGAGTTCTGGAAAGATTCGGATGGAAGTAAATCTAGCTGAGCAGTTTAACAGTCGATTCTACGATGATTACTCCAACAGAGAGAATCGGGAGTATCGGGACAAGGAAGGTAATGTACTCGGTGTCAAAGGGTATCGTGTTTCCGGGAAGAAGATGGGTGTTGTTGTCAGGCGAATGGGAATCAAATCAGATCGTGATAGTGACGGAATATACATTCCAGTGTATCGGGAGTATCCAAAATTGGTGCTGTTGGCGAAGCGGTACGGTGTGACGAAACAGTTTACTACCCCTTCAAATCTACTGGATGTTGTTGAAGTTAAAAGCGATGATGCGCGTGCAAGTGAAGTGGAAATTAAGGTGATGGAGGCGGAATGGGAAGCGAATGCGAAGGGTAAGACAGTAAGTTAACGATGTTCACGTTGTTAACGTGGGGGTGGAGGGTAAGTAATACCCCCACCCTCACTGGCGTGTGTGCGAATCTACCCAAAGTTGTTAACACTCTGGGATTATTAACCTATACATATATAGAATAATGTGGTATAATATATTCATGAAAATGAAGTATATAAACCATATTTTCTAAGTTGTATGGATTTCGAGTCATTAAAAGATTATGTGATTGTAGACATGATTGAGGAGGTCAAAAAAATGACTCGGGATGAGCTTGAGAGAGAACTGATTGAGCTAAAGTCGAGACAAATCGAATCTTTCAAGGACTTAACTGAAATAAGAGAATATGGAAACAAATACAAAACTTAGATATGTCGCTTACGCTCGTAAGTCGACTGACCAGGAAGAAAAACAAATCACTTCGATTGAAGACCAGTTGCGAGAAATTGAGCGAATAGGTGCTGATTGTCACATAACAAAGAAACTCACGGAAAAGAGGACGGCCAAAACTCTTGGTCGTCCTGTTTTTGCGGAGATGTTGCAGATGATTCTGGATAAGAAAGTGGACGGGATTGTTTGTTGGAAGCTGAATCGTTTAGCTAGGAATCCAATAGACGGAGGTCAGATAATCTGGATGTTGCAGAATGGGGTCATCAAAGAAATTCGGACTGATGATGGTATCTATACACCAGAGAGTGACATGATAATGCTTCACATTCACTTCGGGATGGCTCACCAGTTCAGTCTGAATCTTAGTAAGGACATCAAGAGAGGATTACAGGGTCGTCTTCGTGAGGGCGTTCGTCCCTCGATTGCGCCTATTGGGTATCTAAACAGTCAGTATCACATCAAACGGATGGAAGAAATCTTGGTTGATGAGGAGCGATTCCCTAAGGTAAGAAAGATATTCGATTTAATGCTTTCTGGGCAATATTCTCCTCTCCAGTTGGTTGAGATTGCGGATAAGCAACTCCATTTGAAAACTAGGGGGACAAAGAAGTGGCCGAGCCAAGCAATGAGTAAGTCAAATATGTATCGTGTGCTTACTTCAAGTTTCTATTTCGGGAAATTTGAGTTTCCGGAAGGAAGCGGAAACTGGCATGTCGGAAAACATACTCCAATGATTACGGAAGAAGAGTATGACAAAATCCAATCTCTTCTTGGTCGTGAGGGTAGACCGAGACCGAAGACTCACATCTTTGCTTACACTGGATTGATGCGGTGTGCGGGCTGTGGTGCAAGGATTACTGCTGAAGAGAAGTGGAAACATCAACAGAATGGGAATAGTCACCATTACATCTACTATCGGTGCACTGGCAGTCAGGGTCCAGAGTGTTTAGAGAAGTCAGTTGAGGTGAAAGTGTTGGAAAAGCAGATAGATGACTTTCTCTCTAAGATTCAGATTCCACCAGAGTTCCATGAGTGGGCTGTCGAGGAGCTGAAGAAACTCCATGAGAAAGAAAAGGGAGATAGAAACTCACTCATTGTGAAGCATGAACAGGAATACAAGGATTGCGTCTTCAAGCTGGATCAGTTGATGGAGCTTCGGTTGGAGGGCAAAGTCTCGGATGAGATGTTCTCTCGGAAGGAGTCACAACTTTTGAAGCAGAAAGCGGAATTGAAGAGATTGTCGGATGGCGATGATAAGAGAGTAGATGACTGGTTGGTTCGTCTTGAAAGCACTCTCACTTTTGCGGAGAGAGCTAGAGAGGAGTTCGCAAAGGGCGATATTGCGAAGCGGAGGCAGATTCTTACTGCTTTGGGTACGGAGCATATCCTCAAAGACCGAGCAATCCATATCAATACGGAAAAACCACTCCTTGTACTTCAAGAAGTGGTTTCCGTGAGCAATCAACTCTTAGATAAGTTAGAACCTCCCAAAAGTGTTGGAAACAATGGGCGGATTAAACAAATCTATGCTGAAAGTTCATCAATGTGGAGATGGGCGGAGTTGAACCGCCGTGCAACAAAGGTTCGTGAGTGTATCTACAAGGCGTAGGCCATTTTGTCCGCCTTACGGCGGGTCTTTACCTGCGTGTGTGTGAAGTGGCCAAAACCACACGCGGATGCAGATTCCAAGTTTCGACTGGTGGCGAAATCACGTCCACCGGCTATATCCTGTT
>Ga0209210_1002198_pt1 | contig 14583 bp, 17 predicted proteins | sample RifGroA1_FD_183991 | JGI IMG/M metagenome (GOLD analysis project Ga0209210, IMG submission 183991) | Contaminated groundwater microbial communities from Rifle, Colorado, USA - Rifle Groundwater A1 (SPAdes) (version 2) | ecosystem: Environmental > Aquatic > Deep subsurface > Groundwater >...
ATCGCAAACCTCTCCTCAAAAGACAAATGATGATATTTCATGACAGTTAATTTTTTTGCTAATGCAATTAATTCTAACTGTCCTACTTCAAAGGTATCCAGGGGACTGCGCTTCGTTGAATCTCTGTGTCATCCTCGACTTCACTCCATCGAACGCGTTTGTTATCCCTTTTTCATCCGAGAAGTTTGACCCCGCTTCGACGCATTCAACAGCCTCCAATCCTTTCTTCTGAAGTCTGATGAGCGCCTCCGAAGCTTCTTTAACGTAGCTAGCTTCCTTCTTGAGTTCATCAATCACGGCATTCTGCAGGTGAAGGGCGGCTACCCAATTCCAGATGAATTGCTTGAGCGCTCGCAGTCGGCGGAGTTCCCGGTAGAATTCAGCCGCTACCGAAGCGATGGCAATCAAGAACCCCATCTGAACCGATTGCCATGCGATGAAGTAGGCATCGTGACTTGTGTAGCCATTCTGCCACATGAATAAGGTTGTACTGATACCGAACGCGAGCCAGATTACGAAGAACCAAGTCATATACTGCTCCCAAGCTCCTTGAACCGTGACCAGTTTGTCTGACCTCCGTAAGACGTTTGTCGCCTTGAAGGAGCTTATTTTTATTAAATATTAATTTCTGACTTAAGTCAAATAGAAATTCGGCACTTATTTATACACATCATGGTCGCCGATGTCGTGGAGAATGGCTTCATTTTTATTGAGAGACTCGAAGATAATCCTATATTTGTAATTTACCGAAAAGCTCCAGAAACTGACAAGAGGGCCATGCAGTTTATGAACCTTGAGCTTGGTATGGTTATCTCGATTCCGGAAGAGTTCTATTTTCTCCGCAATTTCCCCGCCTAAATCCTTGTCAGATTTCGTCAGGCGCTTAGCCTCGCGCATGAACGATGGCGTAAAGATAAGCTTAATCATGTATAGATTAAAACTTCTTCAGGAGCTTCTTGAAGTCTCCGGTAAACACCCGCCCTTTTCGGTAATCTTCCTGGGAGCGGCGTAGGCGAGAGAGCGCTTCTTCCTCTGCCAAGAGACGCAATGCACGGCGAAAGACCTGGGCCTTATTTTCTGCCTGGCCGCTCTTGATGTAGTTCTCGATGAACTTTTCTTCCTCGGCTTTTATAGGTACGGATATGGTGCTCATAATTGTATGATTATATAGTATGACGTTATCATACTTATTTTCTTTCCTATACGCAAGTCTCGAACCTACACGTCCAAAACGGCTTTTTTGGCGTTCGACTGTATAAAAGATTTGCGGCTGGGCACGTCGGAGCCCATGAGGATATCAAAGATGCGGTCCGATTCGCGAGCGTCGTCGACGGTCACTTGTTTCAAAATTCTTTTGGCCGGGTCCATGGTGGTTTCCCAAAGTTCCTCGGCGTTCATCTCTCCCAGACCTTTGTAGCGCTGGATGTCGCCGGCTTCTTCCTTCCCTACCAAAGACTCCTTCTCTTTGTCGGAATAAGCGTAGTAGAGATTTTTGCCCATTTTGATTTTGTAAAGTGGCGGCTGGGCGATGTAGACGTAGCCCGCGTCAATGAGCGGCCGGAAAAATCTATAAAGTAATGTCAAAAGCAGGGTGCGGATGTGGGCGCCGTCGACATCGGCGTCGGTGGCGATGATGATTTTGTGGTAGCGCAGTTTGGAAATGTCGAAAGTGTCGCCGATGGCGGTGCCGAAAGCAACCACCAAATTTTTAATCTGCTCGGAGGCCAGCATGCGGTCGAGGCGGGCGCGTTCGATGTTCAAAATCTTGCCGCGCAGAGGGAGGATGGCCTGAATGCGTCGGTCGCGGCCCTGCTTGGCGGTGCCGCCGGCGCTGTCTCCCTCAACGATAAAGAGTTCGGATTCCTCCGCCGACTTCGACTGACAGTCGGCCAGTTTACCGGGGAGAGTCATGCCTTCGAGCGCGCCTTTGCGCAGGACGGAATCTTTGGCGGCCTTAGCAGCTTTTCTGGCCTTGAGGGCGAGCACCACTTTCTGAATCATGGCGCGGGCGTCGTCGGGGTTTTCCTCTAAGAAGGCCGAGAAGGCGTCGCCGAAGACGGTGGTGACCATGCTCTGGGCCTCGACGGAGCCCAATTTGGCCTTGGTCTGGCCTTCAAACTGGATTTCACGCAGTTTGATGGAGATGACGGCCGTCAGTCCCTCCTGGACGTCGTCGCCGGTGAAGTTATCCTCCTTTTCGCTCACCAAGTTGTTCTTCCTGGCGTAAGTATTGAGGCTTCTGGTCAAAGCGGTCTTGAAGCCGGTAACATGGGTGCCACCCTCTGCGGTGTAAATGTTGTTGGCGAAAGGCAGGAGGCGGGAAGAAATGTCGTCGACGTACTGGAGGGCCACTTCGACCGTTTCGTAATCATTGCCGTTGGCTTTCTTTTCGACGTAGAAAATATTCTTGTGAACGGGTTTTTGATGTTCGTTCTCGAAGCGGACCAAGGAGATCAGCCCGCCCTCGAAGCAGAAGGACATACTGGGAAGTTCGAAGTTCGAAGTTCGAAGGTAGAAGGAATCCTCATTAACTTTTTCGAGACCACGTGCATCTAAAACGCTGATGCGCAGGCCGCGCACCAGGTAGGCCTGCTGGCGCAGGTGGGTGACGATGCGGTCGAAATCGAAATTGGTATCCGGGAAAATGGCCGGGTCGGGCTGGAAAGTGATGATAGTGCCGCGTTCCTTTGAACTTCCTAACTTCTTAACTTTCAACTTCGCTTTGCCCTGGCTGTATTCCTGGACGTAGACGCCGCCGTCACGATGAACTTCGGCACGACAAAAGATGGAGAGGGCATTGACGACCGAGCCGCCGACGCCGTGGAGGCCGCCGGAGACTTTGTAACCTTCCCCGCCGAATTTGCCGCCGGCGTGGAGTGTCGTCATGATGGTTTCGAGAGCGGAAACTTTGGTCTGTTTATGAATATCAACCGGAATGCCTCGGCCGTTGTCCGCCACTCTCACTCTGTTGCCCGGGAGAAGGGTAATCTCAATGTCATTGGCGAAGCCGCCCATCGCCTCATCTCGTGAGTTGTCGAAAATCTCGGTCACCAGGTGGTGGAGACCGTCGGGGCCCGTGGTGCCGATATACATTCCGGGGCGCTTGCGCACCGGCTCTAAGCCTTCAAGGACGGTAATGGACTCCGCGCTGTAGCTCTCTTTTAGCTTCTTTTCCGCCATATTTTGTATACCCTATTCTAGCATAAATAGAGCCGGAAAGAAAGCCAAAAAAGAGCATAACCATGCTCTTTTTTGGGGATTAGACCCGGCGGATTTGGGCCCCGAAATCGGCTTCGGTGCGGCGCTCCAATTCGGCGTGAACTTTATTCACTTCTTCGTTGGTCAAGGTCCGGTCGAGGTGGCGGTAAGTGATGCGGAAGGTGTAGCTTAACTTCTCCGGTCCGAACTTCTCGGCGTTCTCGTATTTGTCCAAAAGTTCGACATTTTCGACCATACTCTCCCCCACTTCACGGATGAGGTCGAAATAATCGTTGGGAATGAAATTTTTCAGCACGATGAAAGAGATGTCTCGCAGCACCGGCGGGAATTTGGAAACTTCCTGGTATTTGTGGCCCAAGACCAATTGCCTTTTGACACGCTCATCATCGGACCAGAGGAGCCGGATGTCAGGCAGGTCCATCGAAGCGATGGCCAGGCGCTCGAGGCCGAAGCCGAAAGCCCAACCATTATAAGTTTCAAGTTTGAAGTTTTTAAGGACACTCTTTCGAGGCAGACCCGAACCTAGCATCTCAATCCACTGGTCGTTTATGAACGCTTCCATCTCGAAAGAAGGGTCTGTGTACGGGAACTGGTGGTCGTAAAAGCGGAACTCTACGTCATGGCCGAAAATGCTTCTGGCGATTTCGGAAAGCACGTTTTTGAGGTCATCGGGAGTGACGGTTTGTTTGCTGTCGGGCGCCAGATAGAGCCCGCCCATCTGATGGAAGACATTCATGTGCCGGTTATCGATTTCGTCCTTGCGATAAACCTTGCCGTGGCAGAGAGTGCCGAATGACTCGCCTCTCGCTATGCGTGCCTTTATTTCCGGATGATTGAGATAGTAATACCAAAAGACGGTGTCATGGGTGCGCAAGACATTTTCCTCGTCGACATAGTAGGTGTCGGACTTGCTTCTGGCCGGATGTCCGTCAGGCATATTGAAGAGGTCGAACATAATCGGGGCCGGGATTATTTCCGGCACTTCTATGACATCAAAGCTTTCAAGACTCTTTACCTTTAGTGTCCGGTCGACAATTTCTTTAAGCGGGCTACCCTCAACTCTTGAAAGGTCTGGTAAGTTAAGAAAGCGCGTGAGTCTCACGGCTTCCGGGTCTTTGCGGTTTTGAAGCCCTTGTACCAAGGACTTCTCCTCCGGAGATTCAATCCTTATTTGCATCTAGAGAATTATACGATAAAGCCCTGCCTTGGTCGACAGCAGGGTTGAAAATCACTAAATAAACGTCTATAATCAATAGGATTTCCATCTATGGCCGAACTGCAAAGCATTCTTTTATATTGCTCCCTTTTCGTCTCCCTTTTTTTCGAGGTGTTCTTGCTTATTACCTACCTGGAAGTGCGCTCCGAACTAAAGCTTGAGGAAGAGCAGTTTATGAAGCCTCGTATAGAGGCCTCATATCCAACTGTGACAGTTGTCGTGCCCTGCTTTAATGAAGAAAGGACTGTTAAGGCCACCATTGAGTCCATTCTTAATCTTGACTATCCGAAGGATAAGCTCTCATTAATACTGGTAAACGATGGTTCGACAGACGGCACGCTCAAAGCCCTTTCCGGATTTAAAAACTACCCTCAAGTGAGCATCATTGATAAGGAGAACGGCGGCAAGCATACGGCCGTCAATCTCGCCCTGGAGAACGTCAAAAGCGATTTGGTCGGCTGTCTCGATGCGGATTCATTCGTCATGCCAGAGGCTCTACAAAGAATCGTGCCTCATTTCGAAGACGCCTCCGTCATGGCAGTGACACCAAGTATTAAAGTGCACGAACCGAAAAACATTTTGCAATATATTCAGAAGACCGAATACAGCTGGAGCATCTTCCTGCGCCGCATGCTCTCGTCGATGGGAGCGCTCTACGTCACACCCGGGCCGTTTTCAATTTTCCGGACCCGGGTTTTCCAAGAGCTTGGTAATTATCGATACGCGCATATGACCGAGGATATGGAAATGGCTATGCGCATGCAGAAGAACCATTACAAAATCGTCAATTCCCACGGCGCTCATGTCTATACCGTTACTCCGCACAACATCAAGGACCTGGTTAAACAGCGAGCCCGTTGGACGTACGGCTTTCTCAATAACACCTTTGATTACAGAGGGCTTTTGCTCAACAAGAGCTATGGTCACTTTGGTATGTTTATCATGCCCATTGCCATCATCTCAATCTTCTCCTCCCTTTTCATGGTTTTAAATGTGTTATGGGGCTTTATCACCCGCGGGGTTCAAATGTTTACTAGGTATCAGGCAGTCGGGTTCAATTGGAGGTTCTCTGTCCCGTCATTTGATTGGTATTTCATCAACACCGGAGTACTCTCTATTATCGTTGCTCTGGCAGTCGCTCTGACACTCTTTATTCTTTACTTATCGCTCAAGCTCTCTGACGGCAAATTTAAATTCCACAGAGGCATTCTCTATTATCTCTTCCTCTATACCTTCATGGTGCCGCTCTGGCTCGTCAAAGCCCTGTTTGACACGGCATTTAGAAGGAAGGTGTCTTGGAGATAAATGTTTTTCTGTCCTACATTTGCTCCGCATACATAATAAGAATACGACCGTTTGCTTATTATGTATGTTCGTAAATTAAAATATAGAAACAAAAATAAGCGCCGCGGTCTTCTGACCGCGGCGCCCTTGTGTTGTCCTGCTGAACCCTACCCGACGATCTTCTCGACCCGGTAAAAAGGACCAGGCCACCACAGGATGTCCTTGCTTGGCCCATCAAGGGCAATGGCGGCATAGGTCCCATAGGTCCCAGCTCCTCTCACCACCCGGTTCCTGCTTCCATCAGGGGTGAGGAACTCCCCTCCTGGCGCGAGCTCGCCGAATGTTGACTCCTCCGTTTTCGGCGGCCCGTCGGGGCCCATGCGCCTGATGATCTCGTTGTACAACTCGGTTCGTCCGTCTTGCCGCCCCTGTACTGTAACGACATACTGACTTAGCAACTCACTTCTCGAGAGATTCCCCAGAGTCATACGCACCCCCCTTTCCTTACTCTACAATACAATACTTAAAAGGTATTTGTCAAACTATCAAAATATAATAAGAATCTTAACATTTCTAGCGGTCGCTTAATTTGTTAAGATTCATTTTTATAAAGGGAAAGGCGCCGCGGTCTTCTGACCGCGGCGCCCGTCGAGCCCTAGAGTCCGAACTGCCGCTCATGGCCGGCTCTCGTAACTGCTGATGATTTCATAGACCCTCACTTCCTCTTTCCGCTTGATAATGTAAATTATGTTTGGTACTCTGTCAATCTATCTATGGTTGATTCAAGGAAGTATTTAGTCGCCTTTTTCATTACCGGACTCATCTTCGGGACCGCTATTATTGCCAGCAATTTATTGGGAGATAAAAAGGTGGAGGACGTACGCGCTATCGAGAATCGCGTAGCGCTCGACATACTCTCCTCTGAAACCCAGTTTGCTCTTCTGGCTGAGACTTCCTGCCGCGATATCGGACCGGGGCTCCTTTCCAAAGAGCTCGGGCCATTGGGAGAGAAACTTTCCTTTGCCGAAGACCAGACCGGCTTTAATAACGAAGATGTTGATTCCTTGAAGCGCTCATACTTCCTTCTTGAGATTAAGGACTATCTTTTGATGAAGCGCCTGACGGAGAAGTGCAATCAAAAGACTTTCTTCATCCTTTATTTCTACTCCACTCGGGACAAGTGCGAGGACTGCGAGAAGATGGGCTATGTGCTCACGGCCCTGCGCGACAAATATCCGGAACTGCGCGTTTATTCTTTCGATTATAATTACGACCTGGGCGCCATCTCGACCCTCACTTCCATTTATAAAGTTAAACCAGACCTGCCGGCGCTGATCATCAACGGCCAACCGTATTACGGCTTTAAAACTGTCGAAGAGCTCGAGGCCAAAGTCCCGGCCATCAAACTCCTAAAGACCGCCACAAGCACCGCCACAACGACTCCAGACCGGTAAGTTAGACCGTAATTTTCCCCGCATTTTTAATATACTTGTTCATTCTCCACTTCCTACCTTTTCCTCTATTCATATTCTTATAAAAAGGAGTAAGAGCATGACAGTTCGGGCATATTAATCGTAAGTTATTCTCCACATTATTTTCTGAGTTTCCGTCGATATGGTCGATTTCTAGAGGGGCTATGCCTGTGATTGGATGTTTTTTATCCCAGCCACATACGCAGCATTTATTCTTAAATTTTTCAACCAAATATATCTTTAAATGCTTAGAAAAATTTCTTGCCGTTATGCCTATATTCCCATCTACTTTTCCATTTTTCCAATTCTCGACCCACCATATATGCTGATATATCATCTGGCATTTGTTGGAACAGAATTTTATCTTGTGCCGTTCTAACAAAGGAGACTTGCAGCCATTACAAAATTTCTCAATTTTCATGATTAAATTATACCACTAAATACCGGTATATAACGGTCTACTATGGTAGTTGGAGCCGAGGACAGGATTTGCACCTGCGACCGGCCGATTACAAATCGGCTGCTCTACTAACTGAGCTACCTCGGCAATTGTATTAGTGTACCTTTTGTCTCTCTTGAGGCAAGTTTTAATATTCCACCTCTTCTCTCACTACAAGCCTGACCACTTTTTTGCTTGCCCCGCGAAGCCCTTGCGAAGTGGGGGCCGGAACTTTTCTCGTGCGTTTGAGGGGTACGGGAGCAGTCATGACTTCCGCCAATACCGGTTTTGCTTGGTGAATTGGCTCTGGTTTATGAGACTTCTTGGCGGGAGCGGACACCGCGGCTACTACTGGCGCGATAGGTTCGATTTTTTCCTGGATAACTTCCATTTCCCTGCTCTCATAAGGGTCGTTTATCTCTCCCGCTCCCTTCTCAATGGTCGACATGTTCTTAAAGAATTCAGAAATGCCGTCTGATTTCTTGAGGAGTCGTGAGTCTCTGATGTCGCCCATATATTTCTCTGTCTGCTCACCGAGTTTGGTGATGAATTTGTTCAACGAATTTCGAGAGTGCATCGGCAGCCGTTTCTTGACGAAGAAAGCGGCTTTATCTTTGCCGACCGAGTAGAAATGCAGAGACTTGTGGTGAAGTTTGCGAACGTTTTCGTCGCCATTTGAGATTAATTTAAAAAGAAAGAAGGGCTTCTTTCTTTTCTCCTCAATTCTCTTGGTGAGTGTCAGTGTCACGAGAGCCACACCCGAGAAAATGAAGATGTAGAAAGTAATCATAGGTTCTAATGTCTTCGGCGCACTAATCGATAGCGAAACGGGCGAATTGGCCGATTTCCGTGCGTTCGCCGAACTTTTGCACGGTGCCATTAATTATATCAGCAATGGTCTTGGAAGGGTCTTTGATGAAAGGTTGGGAGAGAAGCTCGGCAGTGTCGGCCGGCTTCATGGCCGCGATGTGCATGGCAATTTCCTTGGCCACCGCTTTAAATTCCGGGTTTTTGGCCACGAAATCGGTTTCGGAGAGGAGTTCGATGAGGACCCCGACGGCCTCTCCGGCATGGATATAAGCGGCTACGGTGCCGGCGCCCAGGGTGCGCTCGCCCTTCTTGGAGGCGATTTCAGCGCCCTTGGCCTTGAGGAGCGCAATGGCCTTGGCTTTGTCGCCGTCGGCCTCTTCCAGCGCCTTCTGGCACTGCATGATAGAGAGCCCGGTCTCTTCTCTCAGAGCCTTGATTTCTTCGATGGTGATCATGATGTAAATTTCTAATTATTCTAATTGCTCTAATTATTCTAAAAATTCTTAGGTCAATTAGAAATTAGGTTAATTTGCCGACTCTTTATCTTTCTCAGCCTCAGCTTTGCCTCTACTATAGGCTTTAACCAACTCGTTCAAAATAAATGAAATACTTTGTCTTGAAGAGTCATTGCCGGGAATGGCGTAGTCGATATCGTAAAGGTTCGAGTCCGAACCGGCGAGGGCCACTACCGGGATATGCATTTTCTTGGCCTCGGCCACGGCGATGTATTCTTTCTTCGGGTCAACGACCAGGAGAAATTTCGGCAGAGACTTCAAAGCGGCGAGGCCGCCGAAGTAGATGGCGAGTTTGTCGATTTCGCGGTCGATGAGCAAACGCTCTTTCTTGGTGTATTTGGAAAGTTCGCCCTTTTCCCTCTGAGAAGTTAGTTCTTCGAGGCGCAGGATGCGCTTCTTGATTTCGGGAAAGTTGGTGATGGTGCCGCCGATCCAGCGTCCGGAAACGAACGGCATCTCGAGTTCCTTGCCGGCCTTCCGGACGGCCTCTCTGGCCTCGCTCTTGCCGCCGACCACCAGGCCCATGACTCCAGCTTTGCCCTGTTTCTCGACGAAAGCGAGCGCCTTTTCGAGTTCCAGGCCGGTTTTTTGCAGGTCGAAGATTTCAATCTTGTTTTTCGAGCCGAAAATGAAAGGTTTGGCCGAAGGGTGGCGACGGCTCTTCACGAAGCCAAAGTGGGCGCCGACGGCAAAAAGAGCGTCAACGACGCCCTTGCCCGCCTCTTTAGAATCTTTGATTTTTTCCATAAAGATAGAGTCTAACAAAATTATTGCATTGCGTCCAGAATAGGCTCTATCCCCCCTTCCAGGATTTTCTCGATATTGTGCCAGCTTTTATTGATACGGTGATCGGTGATGCGATCTTGGAGAATGTTATAGGTACGGATTTTCTCCGAACGGTCGGCGGTGCCGATCTGAGACTTGCGGTCGGCCGAGTATTTCGAGGCTTCCTCCTCCTCTTTCTTGGCTTCGAGTTTGGCGATGAGGATGGACATAGCCATTTCCTTGTTTTTGAGCTGGTTTCTTTGGGATGTCGAGCGCACGTCGATGCCGGTCGGTTTATGAATAATACGCACAGCCGTTTCCACCTTGTTCACATTCTGTCCCCCGGCGCCACCGGAGCGTGAAGTCTCGATTTCCAAATCTGATGGTTTAATCTCGATACTGGTCTTTTTCCGCACAGGCAAAATGGCGACGGAAGCGGTCGAGGTGTGGACCCGGCCCATTTTCTCGGTCGCCGGCACGCGCTGGATGCGGTGCACGCCGGTCTCAAAGCGCAGTTTCCGGTAGACGTCCTTGCCGCGGATTTCAAAAGAGACTTCTTTGTAGCCGCCTATCGAGGTTTCGGAAGCGGCTACCAAACCGACCGCCCAACCCTGCTTGGCGGCATAAAGGGTGTACATCTCGGCTAATTCCTTGGCGAAAAGCGCTGCCTCTTCCCCGCCAGCGCCGGCTCGCACTTCGAGAATAATTTCGTTGGGGAATTTCTCATCACCACCCTCTGTTTCTGTTTCTGCATTCAAAATCCTTTCCATCTCGGCGAGAATCAAGGACTTAGATTCCTCATCCGGCAACTCTGAATACGTCTTGGCCAGATAGGCTGTTTTGGGATTTGATTTATATTTATCTAAATCAATTTCCATAATTTCTAATTATACTAATTGCTCTAATTATTCTAAATAATGACCAAGACCCAATTAGAAATTAGGTTAATTAGAATAATTAGGTTAATTATCTATTTCTTCTTAGCTTTGGCTTGCCTCTGCTTGAAGCGTTCGACGCGTCCGGCGCTGTCGAGCGTTTTCTCTTGTCCGGTGTAGAAAGGATGGGTGGCGGAGGAAATTTCCACGCGGAAAATCGGATACTCCTTTTTATCCGCCTTGGCTTTGCCGGTCTCGGTGGTCTTGACCGTCGAGGGAATGATGAATTCCGTGCCGTCCGAGTTATCAATAAAAAGCACCGAGCGGTAGTTGTCTGGGTGAATTTCCTTTTTCATTATTCAGAATTATACTAATTTTCCTAAATTACGCAAATTTGACACACCTCCAGGAGTCGTGGTTATAAACGCACTCGAATCAGAGGCCTATCACTTCAGACATGGCGGTTCCTTTTTAAAATATCTCAAATACAATATAACGCAGCCATGGCGGCGTTATATTGTATTTTGCTTTTATTGCTCTAGATTAAGTTGAAATCCATTCTCAAGAATCTATCATCCTCGATCTGATCAACTATCATGTAGAGTAAATTCCTCCCAACGCCGAGATCAGTTTTCATTAACCCGATCACATCTTCGCAATCATGCGGATAAACCCAGACACTATTTTGCAATTTTTTAAATTGCGCCGCAGAAAGGATCTCTCTGACTCTCTCACGCAGTGCCTTCTTTTTATGAGGAATGTCATAAATAACCACTCTCCACTTACCGTCCCACTTTCGTGGTTGTTTTATGCTGTATCTAGACATCTGCCATTTATCTAGGATCTCCCTCCCTGATTTAGCTAGAGAATATTTGCCATCTGAAAATGTGATAAGTCCTCTTGATCTTAGGCGTGATGCAGCTGACTTCACGACCTCTTTGTTCCTTTTATAATCTATAAAATCCGTATCTAGAAGATAATCTAGAGTCCTACCAATTACCTCATCGGAGCCAACTCGGCCGCCTGATGCCAATGTAATTAAAACCGCTTCTTGAAGTCTGGTTTTTCTAACTATCTTCTTGTTTTCTTCTTCAAGCTTACCCATTAATTGATTTTGTCACATACAATATAGTTCTGCCATGGCATGACTGTATTGTATATGTTATCTCTATCTACTGGAAATTGAGAATTAAAATTGAAAATTGAAATTACAAATTCTGCAGCGGGTCGATTTTGTCTCTCTGGATACTTTCAGCTATAGCCATGACATTTACACCATAACTTAAACCAGGGCCGGCTTTGCCGTTGATATAGCAAGTTCTGCCGGAATTGTATTTACAGGCGGCCGTGCGCTCATTAGTCCAATCTTGAGTACCGGCGCCCAGCTCACTTAAATATAGAGCCATAGCTGTAATGGCATGCTCTGGATTCCAAGGATCTGGTGTGCCGATATTTAAAGCTTGAGAAATCTTTGATTGAAACATCTCCCAAGTTGTGGGTATAAATTGTGCTGGTCCCATAGCGCCCCCCCAGCCTGGTATTCCGACGATGGGACAAGAGAGTGGTGTTCCTTCAGTGCTCCTACTGAGGCTGTTCATAATACGGACAAAGGCCGATTGGTCGTCTCGGTATGAACAGGGACTGTTGGGGCCGTTGCAAGTCTTGCCATTCTTAAGGTAGTTGCTGTAGTGCAAGGGACCAGGCATGATGTCTTGCCACTTTTTCGCATCCTGTGGTCTATTGCATCTTCCTACATTAGCTCCTAACTTAGATTCGTACTGCAAGACAGCTAATATAAAAGCTGGTCTCACTCCAGTTCTGGCGCTTGCAGTCTCAGCGTAGCGAAGCGCATCACCGAATTCAATAGGCTTGATGTCGAGAAGTTGAAAGAGCTCTGCTCTGATCTTTGCGGCCTTAGCTTGTCTATCGGCGACTACTTGCTCATAAGTTTTCTTATTAGCATTATTAATGGCCAGTAGTGTTTTCTTTTCTGCATTTGCTATTTCCACCTGTTTCTTGGCGGTCTCTATAGCAGCTTTGGCCACCGCTTCGGCCTCGCGCTTCTTGGCCAAGGCGGCTTTCTCTGTCTCGGTCAAGGCCTTAACGCTGCGAAGCTCGGCGAAGAGATTGCCCAAGGCTTCTTCAGTCGAGGCGTAGGCGTCCATATCGACAAAGAATTCAGAAAGATTCTTATCAGAAAGGACAGTTTCTAAAAGCGAGTACGAATTGATATCATTGGTCTTTCTTAAAATGGCGGCGATAGCCTGCTTGCCTTTGACTATACGGCCGTCGAGGACATTGATTTTAGACTGCTTGATCGCAATATCTTTTGTTAAAAGGGCAATCTGATTGTTCTTGCTTTTAATGTTGGCTTGCGCAGTATTAATTTTAGCTGTCAAAAATGCGATATCACTGGTAAAACCGGCCCCCAGACCCTTTAGTCTATCCACCTCCTTTTGAGCTTCACTTTCTTCTTTTAACAACCTATCGAGCTCAGCACATGCTACTGGTTCTCGGGCTCGCACATCGCTCGGGCAAGTTGCCGACTGCGCTGTTATAGATACAGGCAAGACTAACGAAACTATTAAAAATATTAAGAACTTTTTCATCAAGAATTTCTAATTGTTCTAATTACTCTAATTATTCTAAATAAATCCCAATTCCCAATTAGGTCAATTAGAATAATTAGAAATTAGGTTAATTTATGGATTACTTGGCGGCTTTGGGAGATTCGTCGGGGTTTCCCCTTCTTCACCTTCAACTTCTTCCTTGCCCTTCTTCTCCACTTCGATGCTCGAGAGGTCGATCGGTACCACTTCCTCCTCCTTTTCTTCACGCGGGGCCGAAACTAAGGCAATGACCTCTTCGGGGTTGACGAGCAATGTCACTCCGGCAGGTGCAACGAGGTCTTTGGCCAGAATCTGGTCTCCAAAATTAGCGAGTATGCCGACATCGACTGAAATATCGTGAGGTAGGTCCTTGGGCATGGCCTCCACCTTGAGTTCGTGGAGCACCTTGACCAAAATGCCACCCAAATCTTTGACAGCAGGCGCCGTACCGGTGAATTCAATGGGTAGAGCGACTTTGACCTTATGACCCTTCTCGAAGACGTAAAAGTCGGCATGGCGAGGGGCGCCGGAGACTGGGTCGATATCAACGTCCTGAATCAGGCTCTCTTTGTCTCCATCCGTAGTCTCAAGGGTCACAACCGTCGACTCGCCGGCCTCCTTCCAAACCTTGAGGAAATCGATTTTAGGAACAGTAATAGAAGTGGATGCTTCCTTTTTACCGTAAAAGACTGCGGGGATTTTCCCCGCTTTTCTGATTTGAGCTGGCTTGGTCTTGGTGTCCCGTATTTCCGCCTTTAAGGTAAGCATGGGCTTATTCTACCCGATTTTGGCTAAATGAAAAGGACCCCAGCGACATACGCGCCGGGGCCCCAGAGAACCTAGCCCGCCTGATACCACAGCTTGGGCGCTTTCTTGGTCCGCCCTCTGGCTGTATTGACTCTCCGCCGAATGAAAGCCCCTGTCTCAAGAGCAATGAGCGGAGAGAAATACAACAAGAAGTTCCGGGAGAAAACCCATGCTATGCTCCACCCATTCATATCCAGGCGGTGGATCAGCCACACATCTCGTGTCCAATACAGCCCGATGCCTATGGTGGTGAACAGGGCGCCCGCTACGAGGATAGTGAGAGAGAAGTAGCTGGGCTCACCATCCTCTTGGCGTGGCAGGAAGCCGGCGATGAGCGAGAGAGGGACCAGCACCATAATCGCGAGAGCCAAAATGGTATACATGTTCACTCCTCTGAAACTGAAACTGTTTCTAATCAAACACTATCACGAATGAGCACCAGTGTCAATGTGGGATTCCAGGTAGGCGAGAGTGCCGTTGACCTTCTTGCCCGGGTTGAAAATGTTTTGCGGGTCGAAGATGTCTTTGGTCTTCTGGAAAAGGCCGAGTACGGAGGGACTATACATTTTAGA
>Ga0209210_1002199_pt1 | contig 14579 bp, 22 predicted proteins | sample RifGroA1_FD_183991 | JGI IMG/M metagenome (GOLD analysis project Ga0209210, IMG submission 183991) | Contaminated groundwater microbial communities from Rifle, Colorado, USA - Rifle Groundwater A1 (SPAdes) (version 2) | ecosystem: Environmental > Aquatic > Deep subsurface > Groundwater >...
AAATTAAATCCCGTTGACCTGGCTATCCTGCGCTTGGCCGTTTGGGAACTTGTGGTTGACAAGCAGGCGCCCGTCAAGGTTATTATAGATGAAGCCATTGAGCTGGCCAAGGCTTTCGGAGGAGATACCAGTCCCAGCTTTATCAATGGCGTTTTAGGAAATATATGCAAATCAAAAAAGCTATTACCGAATTCATAAGCGACGAGTTCAAGCTCGATCCCCAAACTTTAAATCCCGATACCAGCTTTACCGCAGATTTAGGGCTCACTCCCGAAGGTCTCACCGATTTTCTCCAGCGTCTCCAAGACTCTCTCAATATTATTTTGCCAGAAGACAAAGTGTCACAAGTCAATACCGTCGGCCAGCTTTTAGAACTTGTCAGTGAAGATGAAATCGATCTCTAAATATACTCAAGCTTTTGTTCATCGCTCGTACGTCAACGAACATGCTGGCCAAGAATCGAACGAGCGTCTAGAATTCTTGGGAGATTCTGTCCTCTCCTTAATTATCTCCACCCGTCTGTACCGCCTTTTCCCAGATCTGCCCGAAGGCCAACTGACCGCCCGCAGGTCATATCTGGTCCAGACTACTACTCTGGCACAGCGGGCCAAACAGCTAGGTCTGGACAAGCAACTGCTTCTTAGTGCTGGAGAAGAGCAGTCCGGTGGCCGCACTAATACCGGGCTCCTAGCCAACACTTTCGAAGCTGTCTTAGGCGCCATGTATTTAGAAGACGGCCTTAGTGCCTGCGAAAACTTTCTTCTTGAGACCTTTCCGGATTCCGAATTATTAAATCTGGCTCCTTCTCAAGTCAAAGACTCAAAATCACTTCTCCAAGAAAAAGCCCAATCCCAAAACTTAGGCACTCCTGTCTACAAAATTCTCTCCTCTGAAGGCCCGGATCACGCCCGGAAATTTACGGTAGCCGTTTCCGTTAATGGTAAACAGTTGGCCACAGGACAGGGGACCAGTAAGCAACGCGCCGAATCCGCGGCTGCCACAGCAGCCGTAGCCGTGATATAATTGCCCCATGTTAGTCATCCGTCTCATGCCCATAGGTCGCAAACACGAAATCCATTACCGCATTGTTGTGGCTCCAGCCAGATCTAAATTAACCAGTATTCCTGTAGCTAATTTAGGTACCCCGGATAAATTTGATATGCAAGCCGTTAAGGATTGGATCACAAAAGGTGCCCAGCCTTCCGCTGCCATCCGCAAGATATGTCAGATTTCCTGAAGTTTTTACTCACCCCACTGCTTACTAAACCATCCGAGCTTTCTATTTCCGAAACCCCATCCGCCGTCTATCTGACCGTCTCCGGCGATGACACTGGCCGGGTCATCGGTAAAAAGGGCGTCATTATTTCCGCTCTGCGTACCCTGCTGCGTACTTATTGCACACTCCGTAAGCTTCCTCACACCACCCTTATTCTGAAAACGGATCAGCCTTAACTGTCTCTCCTGAAGTTGTTGCTACTCCTACGACTGGTGTAATAAACGCCGCTAATTTTTGTTGCAGTTGTTCCACTACTCCAGTCAGTACCGGTAGTGGTTTATTATCTTCAGCTTGTACCGGCTTAGCCGGCTTCCAAGCTACCTCCAGACCAATGTCCGCCTGACTGTCTGTAAATTTTACCGATTTAATAACCAACAGGGGGACTGTTTGTTGCAATCTAGTCAGCATATCCCGTAAAACTACAAGGTCATTAAGCCTTATATTTAAACTTATCCCTCCACCCCCCGCACTCTTATATCCATTAATCACTACTGCTTCTCCTGCTGTCTGTCGAGATAGCGCCAACAACGCCGAAACTTTGTTATCGCTTGGTACTGCTAATTCCAGAAAATCTAAGCCTCGTTTTAAATCGTCAGTATTCTGACTTCTTAGAATAGCTAGTTTTTGTCGCAGGTTAGCCGCTTCCAGTTGCTGGCTGGCCACATTTTGTTGTTTGACCGCAATTTTTTGCCATATTTGATCAGGTCCTGCTACCAGCCACTGCCAGGAAAATCCCATCAGCAGCACTACTACCCCGGGGTATGCCAGCCACAACCATTTTTTTACAATTGAATTTCCGCTATCCATAGTCCCTCCGCTGACCTCTTCAAGCTATTAACCTTAGATCCTTTAATCTTCTGTCTGTAAATTTCAATTAACTGCAGGTCATTTGTCTCGACAGTTGCCACCGCTCCCTTTTTGTCCGATTTCCAAGCCCATCCAGATATCTTTATCCCTTCAAATGCTTGGGCCGAGGCCAAAGTCATCAGCTTAGTTGGATCTGCCCGGCCCTCTATCACCGAGTTTACCGCTTTGACTCTTTCATCCACCGTTCGCACCGCAACTTCGGTTTCTTTTAGGTCCGAAACTTGTTGAGTTAAGGACCCAATTTCCTCTTTTACTGCTTCATCCTGTCTAGTCAAAAATAGCCACCATCCGGCCGATCCAGCAGTAGCCAGAATATACCCTCCCAGTACAAAACTGCTAATTACTCCCACCACACCTTTGTACCTCATCCAATTAGTGACTATGTTCTTTGTGTCTGGAAGCAGGTTAATCATATCTCCCGCATGGCCAAACCAATGGCTACTCCGTAAAAGGGACCATTGTTAGCAAAAGCCTGCCGTTGCACCTCATCCATGATCAAATTCGCAAATGGGTCACCAATAATAGTTTCGATACCTAAGATGGCCGAAAGGGAAGTCACAATATTGGGCATAGCCGCCACCCCACCAGACAGGACTGCGCTTTTAATTATTTCCCCAGGGTGCTTGGACACGTAAAAATCAGTCATTTTCTTGACCTCTCCCGCCACCACTGCCAACACCGGTTGCATAGCGGCCGCTCTAATTGTCCCGCCGTAAATCCATAGGTGTTTCTGTATTGCTCGGCTTGTTTAGGATCCAGTGCCAAAGTTGATTCAATAGCCCGGGAAAATGCCTCTCCGGCAGTAGGTAATGTTCTGGTAGCAATCAACTGGCCGGATCGCACAATTCCTAAATCCGTAGATTTGGCTCCAATATCAATAATCATGGTCAGTGGTCCAGATTGGCCTACCATCGCCCGGGCGGTAGCTGTTAGTTCTGTTTCTACTGCGGCCAATTCCAATCCCGCTTGCTCCACAATTTTTTTATAATTTTCTACCAAGCTTTTAGAAGCCGCTACTAACAGCACTTCCATTCCTCCAGACACCTCATCCTTTCTCACAATTTCCCAGCTCCAGGTAGCTTGTTCTTTAGGGATGGGAATATACTGTTCCACCTGCCACTCCAAAGCCTGGGCAATTTCCGCATCTTTCAAGATGGGTAGTTCAATCACATGTGAAGATACTTGTTCTTCCGGCAGAGCTACCACTGCCCGTCTGGTTCTCATACCGGCTTCTTTGATAATTCCGGAAATGGCAGAGGCTACAGCTGGAATATTACTGCCTTCAACCGTGACTCCGGAAGTAGTGGGCATGGACGCCGCCGATACAAATCGCCATTTATTGCCCGCAGGAACCAGTTCTACGAGTTTTATTGCAGAAGATCCAATATCAATTCCAATCTTGGGCAGGACAGACATAATTTATTCTAACAATTACTTACTTAAACTTCCACCAGAAAATATGGCTGCTTCAAATACTTCGGGTACGTCTGGAGTTTGATCAAATACCTTAATCTTTCTTACTGTTGATCCTACAGTTCCCACGGCGGTAATCTCTGTGCCTTGAGTAGGAAACGTTCCTCCGGTCGTTACTCCCAACGGTTGTTTGTTTTCTCCATTACCCCACAGTCGCATCCGGATATATTCAGAGTTAGGAGGCAAAGTTATGCTTGTGGAATTGGCATACGTTCGGCCATCTTGTGGACAAGTACCCCCGCTACCAATCTCGGTATATTTCCGGTCCACTCTAGTATTGACCCCCGCTTTGTAATACACATTGGTTTCCAGTTTTGCATCACCCCAACACACTACCATGCTATTGCCAGTGCTTACATCTACAAATACTGTGGCTACTTCCCCAGACGCCAACAGGTCAGCTACCGACAAACTTCCTGCACTGCCAGCCGGTTTGGCATCCACCGTAATATCCGCTCCGGAAATCGTGGGTACTTGTACACCCCCCAACTGGGCTTCAATCCCAGCTTCAGCAGCAGACAGAGCTCTAGAAGACTCTTCAGATCCGGTCGACACTCCCACTTCGGTTACACTCCGGCTGGCAATCGACAACCCCACCGTCGTCACCACTCCCAAAATCAGTAACACCACTATCAATGCTTGCCCCCTTCTCATACTTTTATTATGTTGTCACAACCCCATTCTGTCAAATTACTTTTATTCTCGGTTTCGTAGCGTCACCTGCGTTTCAAATTGAGCTGTAGCTGTTTCAGACACAAAAGCCGCCCCGGTTTTCTCCAAATTGAATTTTATGTTCACCGATTTTGCCGTCAATGGGTCTCCGGTGTCACAAGTTATGCTACAAGTATTTGCTTTTACCGTCACTGTCGGAGAAGTTAATCTCCCAGACCCAGAAGCAATGTAGTCAGCCACACATGAGAAACTGGTAGTTGTCGCTCCTTGATATTGTATGAAGTCGATCTGTTTTCCGTCACAAAGAGTTACGTCTGTAGCAAACCGTAGCATTTGTTCCATGGTTCTGATGGCATTTGCCCCTTCTCCTTTAACAGTAGCCGTAGCTGCCGCTTTTTTAGCCCCCTGCAAAGCTCCTACCAAAAGTACTGATGTCATCGATACCAGCACCGCAAACACTCCTACTGCCACCACTGTCTCAATCAACGTAAATCCCCGCATACTATGAACTATGAACTATGAACTATGAACTAGTCAATATTGATTAAATATAGTTGATTGCTTGGAAGAAAAGGTCTTTCCGTTAGATTCCCACGAAACAGTCACGTCAATTTTTACCTCCGACCCGCTTGGTGTAAATTTTACATCCCGAGTGTAGTTACTTGGCAGTGTTCCGCACGTTCCAATCGTGGGAGCGGCAAAAAAAGTCTGCCAACCCAAAGCACTTCTTTGAGCCCTGGCACACTCAATGGCCGCACTGGCATAATTTGTAGCTTCAGATTGATTCTTGGAAAAATCAGCATTGTTGATGGACCTAGTCGACACTTGTACCAGCCCAATCATCACCATGGCTACCACCGCCAGTGCCAACATCAGTTCCACAAGTATCTGTCCTGAGCGAAGTCGAAGGATCATTGTATTTCTCCCGTGCTGGAAATAATTATACTGGCTGTTTCTTCCTGATTTGTAATTTGTAACGTCGTATTCGCTCCTCCAGTTACATTTGTTCCCTGACCCAACACTTTAAACTTTATGGGGTTAGGGGAGGGGAGAGTGGTAATTTTTGCTCCTACCGGCAGTTTTACCGCACTTCCGGCAGATACGCCCCCGCATTCTTCATCAATCGAATACCCGGTGGCCGTAAAGTTTACGTTCCAGCTATCCAGGGGATTGACACAGTTTACTTTCCGGCCGGTCAATGCCTGGGCTTGAGCCTGCCGCAGTGCGCCTCTAATCTGTTCTGCCGCAGACTGGACCGATTGCCGCCTACCCGATCTTTGGGTAACTGTAATTCCCGAAGTAGCCAATATCCCCAGAATCATGAATACTACGATCATTTCCACCATGGAGAAACCCTTACGCATCATGGATTAGTCGCTCTGTAAGAACAGGCTCCTTTTACTAGCTCCAGATTAGCACACAGTGTATACGTAGTGCATTTCGTAGTCACCCCGTCACACCCTGCCGGAGAAGCGGTGTACACATATGCGGCTTTAGTCGACGGATCGGTAGGCACTGTGGTTATGTATCCCGATAATCCGGCCGTGCTGGTGGGATAACTGCTTTTGTCGCTTCTGTAGATCTCTAGAGCTGAGCGGATGGCTTCTATATCGGTTTGTCTGCGTCCGTCCCGGCTTCTTTGCAAATTTTTGGAAATGTTGGTAAATACCGTTAGTGAAGACAACACCCCAATCACCGAAATCACGATTAACAACTCCACCAAGGTGAACCCTGGTTTTCTAGCCATTGAAAATTGAAAATTGAAAATTGAAAATTTCGGGTCAATTGCCTGCATACCACTTACATTGTACCCCGCCTCCGCACTCCGCTGTCAACCCAGGCTTAGTTTCCAATCCCCGGGGATACTCCCAAGCCACATATACTCTAAATTTCGTCCCGTCTGTTTCATACACATACTTCCAGCCTTTATAAGCCAAGGGGTCCATGGGGATTTTGTTTAAATAACCCACCCCCTCACTATCCTGAACCGGGCCTCCTCCCCATTCACACACTTCAATGCCTTTACCCCCGCAGGACACTATTTTCCCATCAGCAGCGGGTGGGGGACTACCGTGATCTTTAGTGTACCGGTCCAGCGCTTTAGCTACCAAATTCACATCCCCTCGCCTTTGGGCATCCCGAGTTTTCATTTGCCCAATGATCAGCTGTGCATAAGAAATTCCCAGAAGTACCACCAAAACAATAATCACAAACTTTATTTCAGACCTCTTCCACTCAAAAACCGAAAACATACCATTATTGTACCACCCCCAACCCCCTCCTATTTTAGGAGGGGGCATTATTTACTATTTCTTTTAGTACACCAATGATATCTTTATTCACATTTTCATTTGGGAAGTTAATCATTTTTATTCCAAATGCCTCGATATATTTCTTTCTATACTCGTCATACTTCTTTCTCTTCAAATGAACTTTTCCTTCTAACTCCACTGCCAATCTCCATTCTGGGCAATAAAAATCAACTACATAATTATCTATGCTATATTGCCGACGAAATTTTACTCCCAAACCATTTCGTCTCAGAAATTTCCATAATTTGTCTTCATAATCGGTTGGATTGTTTCTTAATTTCCCCCGTCTTAACTTCATTTGTGGTGAGTCAAAATGAAATTTTCTTCTTATCATTTCTGTTTTTCCCCTCCTAGATTAGGAGGGGACGGAAGGGGTGGTACGTTAAAAAATAATTCTGATTATTCTCTCACCCCACACATATCCAATCCACGCTCCCAAGATTAAAAAAGGTCCAAAAGGAATTTGGCTCTTCATCTTCGCTTTGCCAATTGCTAATTGCCAAATGCCAAATGCCGCACCAGCTACAAACGCAATCCATAATCCAATCGCTATCTTCGGCCATCCCAACCAATATCCTGCTACCGCCGCAATCCCAATATCTCCGTCTCCCATCCCTCTTTTCTTTGTTGCTAACCATAGTCCACCTATCACACCAATTCCCACTAACAATCCGTAAAAACTGAACACCGAATACTGAACACTGAACATTGTCAAAATCAACCACGAACCAACTAACCAATCACTAACTAACATGGTCTCCCAGTCCATCACCGCAATTACTACCGTCACCCAAAAAATAGTTTGTAAAATTAAAACATTAAAAATTGAGATTTGATTGAAAATTGAAAATTGAAAATTGAAAATTAAAGCGAAACCTATCGCCATAACAACTTCTACCCATAGGTTTCGCCAGGAGACAGGTTTGTGACAATACCGGCACTTGCCTCGCAAAAAAAGATACGACACCACGGGAAACAAATCTTTTATTCCCAACTCATGCTTACATTTGTCGCATCTAGAACGACCAGCAAACCACGATTCCCGGCGGGGCAGGCGATCAATCACTGCGTTCGCCACACTTCCCGCCACAGCACCAAATATCGCCCAGATTATGGACATGACGCTAAAATAGACGCCACTCCAGAGGTAGACGACCAGCACCAATAAGCAGTCGTCCCACCACCCACGGCTACATTCTTCTTGGATTTCACCACCCCGGAAACTTTAGCTACAGGAGGTACTGACGTGTTGTCAACAGAATACGTGTATTCTGTTCCATACCCGGTTGGAGGCTTTGGCACTACATTTATTTCCCCGGCAGTTACTAGATTGTCCAAGGGGGGGTTAGGATAATACCCCTGTGGATCTTGGGCCGCATAAGTTTGTAGGGCGTTAATTATCTGGTTGATATCGTTTTGGACTTTGGCATCGTTGGCGGCATTAATTTTGTCTTGTGGATTAACCACCGTCAGAATTGTCGCAGCCAAAATACCCAAGACAGTAATAACGATCAACAGTTCAACCAATGTAAAAGCTTTTCTCACCATTAAATATTCACCCCCTTAAGTAATACTTTTGTTAGTAATGTCATAAATCGGCAAGATAATGGCAAAGATCAAAAACCCGACCCCGATGCCTAGCAAAATGATTATTAGAGGTTCAATGGCCGCTGTCAAGCCTTTTACTTTTTGTTCCGACTCGGATTCAAAATACGAAGACAGTTTAGTCAGCACATCATCCAGCTTGCCCGTCTCTTCTCCCACGGCAATCATTTGCCCGGCAATGGGGGGAAAATGTCCGGATTCGGAAAACGAAATAGAGATGGGGAAGCCTTTTTCCACCCGCTTGGCAATTAGCTTAATTTCGCTTTCGATGACTACGTTTCCTAGTGCATCAGCCACAATATTTAGAGCTTCCACCACCGATACGCCGGCTCCAACCAATAATGCCAAAGTTCTGGTTAATTCCGTCATCATTACTTGTTTCGACAGCGGTCCTACAATGGGAATTTTGTAAAGCAAATCATCCCACCATCTTTTTCCCACCGGAGTTTTTAAATATGCCACCCCACCAGCAACTAGCCCCCCCATCAGAATAATTACTATAAACCAATAGTTGACCATGAAGTCGGAGATGGCAATAACTGTCTTGGTAGCTACCGGCAAGTCCGCATTAAACTGCTTGTACACCTCAGTCAACTTTGGCACTACCACAACCATCATTACCATCATCACCCCTACCATACCCAAAAGTACGATCACCGGGTATATCATGGCCGAAATAACCTTGGCTTTAAACTCCCGGGATTTTTCCAGATTGTCAGCCAGTCTGTTTAAAATTGTTTCTACCACTCCCGCCGCTTCTCCAGCTTTAACCAGAGATACAAATACTTTTGAGAATGCCTGAGGATGTTTGCCCATAGCTTCAGATAAAGACACTCCGGACTGCACATCCAAAAGAATGGCAGAGACCACGGGCGATAATGCCGGTCCGGATTGCATCCTTAGTAAACTCAAAGAATCCGTCAGTGGCAATCCAGCTGTAATCATAGTTGACAATTGTCTAGTAAAATTGGCCATGTCAGATACGGATATCCGGCCCCATTTCACCGTAAAGTTGGCCAGGTTCATTGATTTGCTATCCTGGTCCAGACTAATCGGCAGCATTTTTCTCTCTTTTAGTACTCCCGCCGCCGATTTGACATCTACCGCGTCCACCGTTCCCCGGATCATTTTTCCCGACCCGTCCCGGGCTGCATAGCGAAATCTCATCCTATCCCTCCGTTCACAAAGCGGGTGACATCACCTGGCCGCATGGCATAAGCCTGAGCTGTCTCTAGAGTGATAACATTGCTTTTAACCAGATTGGCCAAAATTACTTCCAAAGTCACCATCCCAGATTCTGCCGACGTCATAATAATATTGTCCAGAGTATGCGTCCTACCTTCCCGGATGGCGGTTTTAACGGCTCCCGTGGCCAGCATGATTTCGTACGCTACCGTTCTTCCGCCGGTTATCTTGGGCACTAATCTTTGCGACAACACCGCTTCCAAATTTCCCGACAGCTGTAATCTGGCCTGGGCCTGTTGAGATTCCGGAAACACATCCACAATCCGGTCAATTGTTTGAGCTGCCGAGTTGGTATGCAATGTTGCAAATACCAAATGCCCAGTTTCGGCAATTGTCAAGGCCGCAGCAATCGTTTCAAAATCCCGCATTTCTCCAATCAAGACCACATCGGGATCCTCCCGCAGTACGGATCTCAGCGCAATATCCCACGAATGCGTGTCCCCCCGCACTTCCCGCTGCGACACGATAGCTCGGGAGCTGGTGTACACATATTCCACCGGATCCTCAATAGTTACGATGTGTACCGGTCTGATTTTGTTTATCTCATCCAACATGGCCGCTAGAGTCGTAGATTTTCCATGTCCCGTAGGACCGGTTACCAAAATAAATCCTTGCCGCAGGGTGGCAAACTGGTGACAAATCTTAGGCAGTCCCAATTCATCGATAGTGGGAATCGTGTTAGGCACCAATCTAAAGGCGGCCGCAATAGTTCCTTTCTGATAATACGCATTTACTCTAAACCGGGCTTTGTCAGCCAAAGCAAAAGAAAAATCCAATTCTTTGTTTACCAACAGCACTTCTTTTTGTTGTACTGCTAACACTCCATATATCAACTGTTCAGCCGCCACCGACGTTAAGGGAACTTCTCCCACTACTGCTACCAGCGATCCGTCTACCCGTACTTGGGGTACTACTCCCACCAATAAATGCAAGTCGGAAGCCTTGTTGTCAATCACATACTGTAATAATTCTTGGATTGTTTTCATAATTAACGGCTCAAATGTCAAAACTCAAAGCTCAAAAGTTTCAGCTAAAAATCTAAAACTTTTTATTCTTTAGAGTTATAACACTCGAACCTAGCATCTTAGAGATTTCCTCTACTTCATTCAACAACACAGCAATTCTGCTCTTGTCTGCTTCTGTTGCATCTCGCAACAAAGCTAGCCAATACTTCGTTTCATTAGCTGATTTTAGAGCTATCTCATAAAACTTTATGAAATCCTTTCTAGAACTGGCCGATTTAGCCTCAACAATATTTGCACCAATCGAAGTTGCACATCTCAATAGTTGGTCAACAATTACCCAATAAACTTTTTTATCAGGTAAAGTATTTATGAATTTAATAACTTCGATAGAAAACAAATAAGACCTATATCTCAAATCAGTTTTAGGATTTAAGTTCATGTTTTGACTTTTGACATTTGCGTTTTGAGTTATCATCATTCTTGGGCTACCCGCAAAATTTCGTCGATGGTAGTTACCCCTTCGACGATCTTTAAATAACCATCCTGCTTCATGGTAATCATGCCTTCTTCCACGGCTTGTTTTTCGATCCCTTGGGCAGGGGCGTGTTCCAAAATCAGCCTACCGATTTTTTCTGATACTGGTAATACTTCAAAAATTCCTACCCGACCTTTATAGCCTGAATGGCCGCAGTCATCACACCCCTCGCCCTTAAAGAGTTGTACTTTTTCTGGGGTTAACCAGAGCTTATTTAATATGGCTTTTATGTCATCTACTACCTGTTTTTCCGGAGCGTATGGTTTTTTGCAAGTCGGACAAATCTTTCTGGCCACCCGTTGGCCCACCACGGCTGTAATTGTAGAGGCCAGCAAATATGGTTCAGCATGCATATCCAAAAGGCGGGGCAAGGCTCCAGAAGCATTATTTGTATGCAGTGTAGAAAACACCAAATGTCCAGTTAGCGCCGCTTGGATGGCCAGGTCAGAAGTTTCCTGATCCCGGACCTCTCCCACCATGATCACATTTGGGTCTTGCCGCAAAAACGATCTTAACCCTGAAGCAAACGTCAACCCCGCCGCTGGATTAATCTGGACCTGATTTACTCCGGCAATTTGATATTCTACCGGGTCTTCCACCGTCACCACGTTTACTTTGACTGTGTTTATCCTGGCCAATACTGAATACAAAGTCGTGGTTTTTCCCGATCCGGTAGGACCGGTCACCAAAATAATGCCGTGTGGCCGCAGGATGGCCTCTTCCAGATTTTTCAAAGCTCTCCCCCGCAAACCTAATTCTTGTAAGGTAGGCACTCCGCCGGTTTTCTTCAAAAGCCGCATCACAATTTTCTCTCCAAACACGGTTGGTAAGGTAGATACCCGCAAATCCACTTCTTCTGTCTCGGTTTTGAAATTAAACCGTCCGTCCTGGGGAATTCTTTTTTCATCAATCTTCATATCCGACAAAATTTTGATTCGGGAAACTAGGGCATCATGGATTCTTCTCGGCAGCACTAATTTCTCATGTAATATGCCGTCAATTCTGTACCGGACCCTGGTTCTTCCCTCCAATGGCTCAATATGCACGTCGCTCGACCGAGAACGCATGGCAAACTCCAAGATAGTAGTCACAATCTTGGCGATGGGAGCTTCTTTAATAAGTTCCCCAACTCTTCTGATATCCACAGTTTTTACCTCCGCCGTTGCATCTGCCCCAGTTTCTTTCAAAGCCGCCGTGACTTCAGTCGACAGGCTTTGCTCATATCTTTTTTCAATCGCCTCAGCAACTTCCTTGGGCATGGCCGCAAACGGCTTCACTCTCACTCCTGATTTCTTCTCAATAAACTCGATGGCCGTCAAATCTACAGGATTGGCCATAGCCAATGACAACTCTTTGGTTTCCGGTTTGTATTCCAATGGCATGACTTGAAACCTCTTGGCAATTACCTGATCCACCTGAGACATGGCTACCGGAGAAGTAGCCAAATCAATTAATTTCACAAAGGGCACATTGTAAAACTTCGCTTTGGCCTGTACCACGTCTTCTTCAGTTATTTTTCCAGCCTCAACCAACCCTCTTACCGCATCCTTACCTGTAGTTACAAACGACAGCTTTACTTGATCGTAATCTTCCTTGGAAATTTTCTTCTCTGAAAGCAGGATTTCCAATGCAGATTCTCCGGCTTGATTTTGGGCAGGCGGCATATATGATAATCGTACAATATGCACGCATTCTTAACAACTGTTAACCCTGAGCTTGTCGAGGGGCTTGACACCTTACACATTATTCCCGACAAATCTATAGGTATCGACGAAATCCGCCAAATCCAGTTTTTCCTATCCCGAAAGCCTACCCAGTCAGATCACAACACCATCGTCATTCACTCCGCCCATCTTCTGACCCTGCCGGCCCAGCACGCTCTACTCAAAACTCTCGAAGAGCCGCCCGGCAACTCCTTAATTTACTTAATCACTTCGACCCCTGACTCTCTCCTTCCGACCATTCTTTCCCGAGTTCAATTAATCAAACAGGCATTTATCAAAGATTTTTCTACTTCAATAACACTTCAAAAGAGTAAAGAATTATTTGTGAAATTACAAAAAGTTGGAGTAGGGGAGAGGTTAAAAATTCTCGAAGACCAGGAATTCACCCGTGAATCAGCACTATCGTTATTAGACGATCTAGAATATATTTTGCATCAGCAAATCTCCTCCGGTCTACTATCAACTATCAACTATGAACTAATAACTAGTACCCGCAGGTATCTTAAAGCCAACTGCAATCTCAAACTCTGCCTCTCCCATCTGGCCATAAATCTCTAGCTTCACAAATTTCTTCCTAACCAAGCGTTCACCGCATCATTGAAGGGAGTCTTTTTCGGGCCTCTAATAATCTTTCTCATAATGTCTATATATCCTCCAGCGTAAACTCTTGCCAATAAATAATTCAACTCATAAGTCTGAATTTCACCTACAGGCTTTACTCCAATTCCGGTAGCGCCCACTCCATCCCAATCAAAAACCGGGAACCCATATCTCTTCATTCCAGAATCCCAAGTTGCATCAACTGGATATCCATCTATCAGCAAGAAAGAGTGCTGATCCATAGTGTCAGGCCCCAAAAGTTTCAGATACTTAACAGGAATCGGAAGTTGCTCCCAGTCAAACTGCACCGATCCTATCGCCACGTTCTTATAACCCATCTCTCCCAACCACCTCCCCAGCAATAAATGTTTACTCGTACAGTTCCCCCTACCAGTTTTCAAAATCTCGTCAGGAACACCCTTCACGCCAAGCTGATAAGGAATGTTTCTAATTTGCACAAAGGTCTCAACCGCTTCAGATATCATTATGTGTCTAATCTTTTTTAATCAAACCCAACATCACAGCAGCCACATCCAACGGTTCTCCTGTCACATTTGAAGGATGGCATTCATAACCATCCCGCGGAAGCTTTTCAGTATCATAAAAAACTCCAGCTAAAACTGTTCTAACATATAACGTCTCCAAACCGACCAACGGATGCCTCACTAAGAAACGAACCTCCGCCCAAGTCATGCTAGGATTATAACATTTTGGCCTTGATGTGACCTCGAAATCTTGCTAAGATGATCATAATATGGCCAAAGCCGCGACTTCAGACTACATGGCTTCTTCCATTCAAGTCCTAGAGGGACTTGAACCCGTCCGCAAACGCCCCGGTATGTACATTGGGTCCACAGACAGTAAGGGTCTACACCACCTTATTTGGGAAATTGCCGACAATTCTATCGACGAAGCTCTGGCTGGCTACGCCCATCACATCTGGCTTATTATTCATAAAGATGGATCACTCTCTGTCCAGGATGACGGCCGGGGTATTCCTGTAGACATTCACCCCAAAGCCAAAGTCTCTGCCCTAGAACTAACCATGACCAAGTTGCACGCCGGCGGCAAGTTCTCCGAATCCGCTTACAAAGTCTCCGGCGGCCTGCATGGAGTAGGCGCTTCCGTCACCAACGCTCTGTCCGACACTATGCGCGTTGAAGTCCGCCGGGACGGCAAAATTTACGTCCAGGAATACAAGCGGGGAGTTCCTGTTGCCCCAGTCAAACCAACAGCTAATAGCCAATCGCCAATTGCCGTCTCCACCGGCACTTTTACCCGTTTCATGCCGGACAAATCCATGTT
>Ga0209210_1002203_pt1 | contig 14556 bp, 16 predicted proteins | sample RifGroA1_FD_183991 | JGI IMG/M metagenome (GOLD analysis project Ga0209210, IMG submission 183991) | Contaminated groundwater microbial communities from Rifle, Colorado, USA - Rifle Groundwater A1 (SPAdes) (version 2) | ecosystem: Environmental > Aquatic > Deep subsurface > Groundwater >...
AACAAAAAAGCAGATGTAGTAAAAAATGATATAGCTTTAGCTCAAAAAGCCGGGGTAGGCGGTACTCCATCAGTATTTGTAGGCAAAACCAAGGGTAATACTTTTACCGGAATTGAAGTATCAGGCGCCCAACCATTTGATAATTTCAAAACTGCCATTGACGCTGCATTGAAATAAAAATCTTTTAAAACCTGCTTTAAAAATTAACATATGGGTATTTATCACGTAGAGCGCGAAGAACCTCATTATCGAAATCTAATCCCTGGATTATTAAAATTATTAGGTGCTGTGGGAACAGGATTGTTAATCGGCAGTTATGCAGGTTCGGAAGGTACAATTGTCGGAGGTGTTGTTGGTGGAACCGTTTTTAGTATTGAAAGATTAGCAGTTAGAGTTGAAAAATGGACTCAAAGAAAAGCTGATGAGTACACTAGTCGTATAAAAAATCTTTAATTTTTGTATTTATAAGCACCGGAAATAAGACCTGGTGAATTTTATAATAACTGACAATTTTAAAATCAGACAAAATCTTTTTTTGAAAAATTGATAATTTAATTACCAATGAAATTAGGTAGCGAATATTTTCTTTCTGATAAATTTAGCCATCAATCTTCTGTTTTGCTTTTAAAATTTGTATCAGTGATGGCTTTGGGAGGAGCATGGGGATATTATCTTGAAACAATGAATAATCCTGAAGCAAGCGTATTGGGTGCAAGTATTGGAGGAGCGGTAGGAGGGATTATATTTTTGATAAACCGGTTTGCTGTCATTTCCAAACAAATAAAAAACTTCAGATAAATCTATTTTTACTTCTTGAATTTTATTTTCAGTAAACTTAAGCTTAAGTTGTGAGGAATATAATTGCCTTAATTATTATTGTTGTTTTACTTATAATTCCAGCAAAAATTTTTGCCCAAAGAACTGATATTGATCCGCCAGTAACCAAAAAAGTGATGGTAATCAATTTTAATCCCATTATTGAATCTTACAACTCACAACGGTTAACTTATGTTAATGGTTGGAATGATACCAATTTATTAAACTTCCAATATATAAATGACGTGCGGCAGGTGAGCGGAGGATATGCAAATTATCAGATTGTAGAAAATTTAACTGTAGATGATTTTCCCACGAAAGCGGATGGATTTAAATACACTGATATCACATATATGCAATGTTGGCAAAATCACGACACTTGTCACGTTGCAGATGGCGTTAATTACAACAAAATTCTTACTGATTATGATGTGTGCGGAAAACGCAATCGCGGGGAAATTGATGAATTATGGATTTTTGGCGGGCCCTGGTTTGGATATTGGGAATCTACCATGGCCGGACCAAATTCTTTTTGGTTAAATTCTGTACCGTTGACTAACACCTCATGCACCAAACAACTGATTATCATGGGTTACAATTACGAACGAAATGTTGCTGAAATGATAGAAAACCTAGGTCATAGAACAGAGAGTGTGATGAGATATGTATACGGGAGCTGGCAATATCCGCCACATCATGATTGGGATAAATTTACAGTTTATGATAAAGAAGCTCCGGGTTTAGCGGCTTGTGGAAATGTCCATTATGCCCCAAATTCAGACACTGATTATAATTGGAGTAATACTCGTCAGGTTGACAGTAGCTGTGATGATTGGTTTAATTACCCAAATCTGACTGGTGCGAAAACGCAAGTAAGTTGCTTAACCTGGAGTTGTAATGAATGGGATGGTTACACTTATAAAAAATGGTGGTTTAATCATCTTCCGCGTTATTCAGGAACAACAAACGGTAAATGGAATAACTGGTGGAGATATATTTTGGATTATGAACAGGCAATGACCGGACAACCTTATCCGTCAGATAATCCTTTTTATACATGGTCAAATTTAAAAAATATTATTACAAATTATTTATCAAGTTTAGACACCGGTTATCGATTTGCAGATTTTAAGTTAAATATCATGGATTTAGGATATATCATCAGTAGAATAAGACCTTAAACTATGGTAAGTTAAAATTAATGGAGGTGATTGCTATGATATATATTGGTGCTGATCATGGAGGTTTCCAAATTAAACAGACAGTTAAAAACTGGTTGGCAGAGCAGGGACTGCAATTTACTGATTTAGGAGCAATTGATTACAACATGCAGGATGATTATCCGCAATATGCATTTGCAGTTGCTTCACAAGTCGGAGCCAATACTCAAGATAACATTCCTTGGAAAGATGCAAACAAAGGTATATTATTTTGCCGCACAGCAACCGGTATGGTCATTGTTGCCAATAAAGTCAAGGGAATTAAAGCAGCAGCTCTCTATAACACTGAACAGGCTAAAAAAGCCAGATTAACCAATAACTGCAATATTGGTGTGATAGCCGGTGATTGGACCAGTGAACCGCAGGCAAGGGAGATTATCGGGATATTTTTAAATACTGAATTTAGCCGGGAAGAAAGACATATAAGGAGAGTTGAGCAGATAAAAAATTTCGAAGATGGCGTATAGCGTATAGTTAATTAGCGTTTAGTGAAAAGATTATATGACATATTTGCAATCTTACAAAGAGTTAATTGTTTGGCAAAAATCAATGGAATTAGCTCGAGAAATTTATTTATTAACAAAAAACTTTCCAAAAAGTGAACTTTATGGCATTGTGATGCAAATTAGAAGAGCTGTTGTTTCGATACCTTCTAATATTGCTGAAGGGTATGGAAGAAAATCAACCAAAGAATTTATTCAATTTTCTACTATTGCATATGGATCATTGTTAGAACTTGAGACACAGTTAATACTATCAAAACAACTTAAATTTGTTGAAGAAATAAAATTTATTAGGTCTGAACAATTACTTGAAGAGATATCAAAAATGTTACGATCAATGATAATGAAATTAAAAACAAAATCACTAAGCGCTATACGCTAAAATGCTATACGCTATACTACTATGCTAGAAATTATCCCCGGAATAAATGAAAAAAATTATGACAATGTGCTTAACAAAATCCAAGCTGTAGAAGGATTAGTTGATTGGGTACAGATTGATATAATGGACAATACTTTGGTACAAAACGATACTTACAATAATTGGGAATCATTCAAAAGTATTTCCTCACAAATAAAACTGGAAGCACATTTAATGGTTTTAAACCCTCACAAATATGTTAAGTATTTAGTAGATAACGGATTTAAAAGGCTGATTGCTCAAGTAGAAACTCCAACTAGCAGGGAATTTATTGATACAGCAAAAACTTTTCTTGTCGAAATTGGACTGGCTATTGATACAACAACCAATTTGGAAGTTATAGAACCATTTTTGCCTGAAGTAGATTCGGTTTTGATAATGACTGCGCCTATGGGTGCATCTGGACAGGAATTTGATACCAATCAGCTTTTCAAAATCAAACAAATTCATGAACTCAATCCGGATTTACCCATTGAAATTGACGGAGGGGTAAATAAAGACATTGTTCCCATTGTTTGTGAAAATGGAGCTACCCGTCTGGTGTCAACCAACTATATTTTTCAAAATTTAGAACATGTTAAAGAAAGAATTGAAGAATTGAAAAATAGCGCTTAGAAGTTAGAATGAGCGTTTAGAAGTTAGCGCTTAGGAATTAGAAAAAAATAAAAGCAATATTTATCTACTAAACACTAATTTCTAAATCCTAAACGCTAAATTATTATGAATAATTTGCCTGAATTAACCAAACTCGTCCGTTACCATATTTTGACCATGACAACCAAGGCTCGTAGTGGTCATGCAACTTCTTCTTTATCAGCTGTTGAACTTATGACAACTTTATTTTTCAAATATTTACGCTTTGACCTTAATCATCCGGAAAATATAAATAATGACCGGGTGATTTTTTCCAAAGGCCATGCTAGTCCGCTTTTTTATGCTTTATATAAAGTTGCGGGTGTTATTACTGAAAAAGAATTATTAGGTTATCGCACGTTTAATAGTACGTTAGAAGGCCATCCAACTATGCGCTTTCCTTTTACCGAAGCCCCAACCGGCAGTTTAGGACAAGGTTTATCTGTTGGAGTTGGAGAAGCGCTCGCCTTACAGGCGAGAATTTCCAATAATCCAATAAACGCTTCCAGGGTTTTTGTGCTTTTGGGTGATGGCGAAACTTCCGAAGGTCAAATTTGGGAAGCTATTGAAATCGCTGCGTTTTATAAATTAAATAACTTAATCGCTCTGGTTGATTTTAATCGACTGGGGCAATCTCAACAAACATTATTAGGCGTAGATATTGGAAGTTTGGCTCGCAGGGTCGCTTCATTTGGATGGCGGACTTATATTGTTGAAAATGGCCATGATTTGGAACTTTTGGACAAAGCTTATTCATTATGTATTAAACAATCTCAAGATTCAGATAAACCAGCCATGATTTTAGCCAAAACTGTGAAAGGTAAAGGAATTTCATTTTGGGAAGATAAAAATGGATATCATGGGGTAGTATTAAAGCAAGATGAACTTAAAAAAGCATTGAAAGAATTGGGGAAAATCGAAACTTCTCTAATAGCAAAAATACAAAAACCATCTGTTAATTATTCGCAAGAAAAATTTTCTTGTTCCGCAACTCGTTCAGATACAACTCATCCTGCTATAAAGTCTTCGGCTTCACTCGAATGCGAACTGCGAAAATTTTCCATTGCTCATAATAACAAAATAAAAGCATTACTGCGAACTTCTAACTACGAACTACCCGCCTGCCAGCGCTTTACGGCGCAGCCGATGGCGGGCAGGCGAACTAACGTTTCCACCCGCAAGGCTTTTGGGGAAGCATTAGTTAAACTTGGTGAAATTGATTCTAATTTAGTTGTAATGGATGCAGATGTGCAAAATTCGACGTATACTAATTTATTTGCTAAAAAAAATCCTGACAGATTTTATCAAATGTTTATTGCTGAACAAAATATGGTATCTGTGGCTTTGGGACTAGCTAAGATGGGTCTGGTACCCGTTGTTTCCACTTTTGCATCATTTTTAACTCGTACAAGCGATCAAATTCGGATGGCCCATTTAGCAGGCTCGCATATTATATTTAACGGAAGTCATGGAGGGGTTTCAGTTGGACCGGATGGTCCGTCGCAAATGGGACTGGAAGATATTTCTTTATTTAGAACATTGCCAAATTCAACTGTTTTATATCCGGCAGATGCAGTAGCAACAGAAAAATTATTAATCGAAGCTTGTAACTTGCCAGGAATTGTTTATTTGCGCACTCAACGGCCTGAAACTCCGGTTATTTATGGAAAAGATGAAATGTTTCCGATTGGTGGTAGTCATGTATTTTATTCTTCGAACCCGACTTTACGTCGGGTGAGAAGTTATCAATTAAATAGTTCTCATCCTGCAAAGCAGAATTCGAACAATAAGATTATTACAATCATTGCTTGTGGAATTACAGTTATTGAAAGCTTAAAAGCGCAAAAAGAATTGTTGAAGCAGAAAATCGCAGCAGATGTGATCGATTGTTATTCAATTAAACCAATTGACGTGCAAGTTTTAAAAAAAGCAGCAGAACAATCTAAATTTATAATTACAGTTGAAGATCATTACACAACAGGCGGACTTGGTGATGCGGTTTTAGAAGCTTTAGCAGACATCAAACATCCGCCGATTTATAAATTAGGTATAACCAAAACTCCCAGATCAGGTACTAAAGAAGAATTATTCGATTATGAAGGAATTTCGGATAAAGAGATAGTTAAGATAATAAGACGGGAAGACAGTAAGAATTAAGATTAATGATTAAAGATTAACGAATAATGAATAAAGAATATAAATTTACAAAAAGTAAATTTTTATGTCATTTCGAGTGTAACGAGAAATCTAGTTCCGATTGCAATTAGAACGTCGAATTTGTTACGCTATGCTGGATTTCTCGGGTCGAACGCCTCAAAATGACTTAATAAGATTCAAGAATCCAGAATCTATAATCCTGAATCGCTAGTCGTAGTCTCTATAGTTGTTGTTTTATGATAAGCTATAAATAATTATGGAAAAAATAGCCAGTAAAATTTTTATAGACAGTGGAGATTCACTCGAAACTAAATCTGCCAAAGATATTTTGGGTTTTATTGACGGACAAACCACCAATCCTACATTGATTGCCAAAAATCCTGAAGTACAAAAATATTTGGAAAAAGGTAAAAAATTAACTACCCAAGAAGCTTTGGAAATTTATCGAAAAACTGTAGCAAGTATTGCTAAAGTCACTCAAGGTCCAATTTCTGTTCAAGCAATTGCAGATAAAAATACAACTCCCGAAGAAATGATCAGGCAAGCCAAAATTTATCACAATTGGTCGGCAAACGTAGTAGTTAAATTTCCTATGACTACTAACGGACTTGCTGCAGCTAAAATCTATGCCTCAATAGGTAGTGTAAATTTAACTTTAAATTTTACTCAGGAACAGGCAGCTGCTGCTTATCAAGCAACAATAAAAGCCAAACATCTGGTTTTTGTGTCTCCGTTTGTAGGACGGCTTGATGATAATGGTGAAAACGGTATGCAACTGGTTACCAATGAACTAAGGATGTTTGAGGGAAGTGATCATCATGTGGTGGTTTTGACATCAAGCGTGCGTAAATATGAGCATTTACTATATGCTTTAAGCCTTAAATCACCGGCTATCACTATTCCTTTAAGAATTATTGAAGAATGGAAGGGTAATGATTTCCAAATGCCTGATGCCAATTATTTGTATGATAGCACTGATTTAAACCCAATTCCATATAAGCCAATAAAATTAGACACAGATTGGAAAAAATATAATTTACATCATCCTTTGACTGATGCGGGTATAGAAAAATTTATGTTGGATTGGAAAAGCATTACTAAGTAATGCAATTTCTAATTGACCTAATTTCTAATTGATCTAATAAATGACTAAAAACACTAATACAAAATATGACCTTGAAGAAAGAACTGCAAGATTTGGAGAGGAAATTATTAAATTTTGTAAAAGAATTTCCAGATCTCCAGTCAATGATCCTTTGATTAATCAGTTAGTAAAGGCAGGAACAAGTGTTGGAGCAAATTATTGTGAAGCTGATGATGCAGAAAGCAAAGATGACTTTCGACATAAAATTGGAATATGTAAAAAAGAATCTCGAGAAGCGAAGCATTTTATTCGTATGATAGCAATAGCAATTTCTGAACTAAAATCTGATGCAAGAATATTGTGGCAAGAAGCCAAAGAATTAAACTTGATTTTTAATTCAATTTATAAGAAAGTTAATAGTAGAAAATAATTTTATCATTAGGATTTGATTAGGTTAATTAGAAATTAAAATAATTAGAAATTTGTAATATGAATTACTTTCTAGGGTTAGATGCCGGTGGTACTAAAACTAGGGCTGTCATCATTGATGAAAATTCTCAAATTAAAGCAGAGGCTTTAGGTGGGCCCGCTAATTACCACAATATTGGGCTGGAAATTGCCAAAATTAATGTTTTCCGTACCATAGAAAGCGTATTGAGTAAAGCATATTTACAGGATGATCAGATTACTTGGTGTGTTATCGGAATTGCTTCATGTGATACGGATTTGGATCATGAGCGTTTATTTTCAGCTTTTACAACTCAAGAAATGGCTCCTTTTAAAAATAAAATTACCGTAATTAATGATTCTAAAATCGGTCTTTATTCAGGAACTATGCCTCCGGGAATTGTAGTAGTATGCGGAACCGGCTGCAATGTGTATGGTAAAAATGACTATGGTGAGGGAGCTATGGCGGGTAACTGGGGTTATTTTTTAGGCGATAAGGGAAGTGGCTACTATCTGGCCAAACGGGGTTTCGAATCTATTATGCAAAGCTACGATGGTATTGGAGAGGTAACATTATTAACCAAAAAACTGGAAAAAAAATTGCAAATAACATCTGCCAAGCAACTGATGGATTGGTATAACGATACCAAGCCTACAATCCGTGAAATTTCAGATTTTGCTCCTTTAGTTTTAGAAGCCGCTGAAGAAGGGGATGAAATTGCTAAAAATCTGGTTGATAAAACCATTGCTGAATTGGGTAAAGCTGTCAAAGCAGTGACTAAAAAATTAAAAATGGATAATGAAGCTAACAGGATAGTCATTTGCGGAGGATTATTTGAAAGTAAATATTTCCGGGCAGTTTTTGAAGGACATGTGACAGCAATTTTGACTCGTACTAGAATAATCAAACCCTTGGTTCCTCCGGCAGTTGGCGCAGCTATCTTTGCCAAAAATGAGTGGGAAAGAGCAAATAAATAATCCAATAAATACCAATAATCCAATATTCAAATTATCCAATAAAAGATAACTAAAAAAGCATTGGATAATTGGATTATTTGATGATTTGATAATTGGATAATTATCTTAAGTTACTCTTCATCCGTTTGGAGTGAAGCTTTTAAAGCCTCGTAGGAAGCTTTAACTTTTTTCCAGTCACCACCGGCCTCTTCGATCTGGTCAAATAAAATGTCAGCATCAATTAATACCTGATTATTTTTAACTATCAATTTTGTTTTGCTCATGTTTGATATTATACTACAACTAGGGAATAGGAGTTAGAGACCAGAGATTAATGATAATGATTTGTCTTGTCTAATTTTTTAAGATATGATAAGTTAAAATGTATGAGAAAAACATTTTTAGCAAAAAAAGATTTAAATAAGCCTTTAGCTAAGAAAGATTTAGTTGATGCGGTAGCGCAGGTGATTTCAGTAACAAATGAAAATTTGCAAGTAGCCATAACGAAGGTGATTTCTAGGACAAAAGAAGACATTGAAATAGCTGTCGCTCAGATTGTCACAGCTGTTGAAAAATCTCAAAATAATCTTGACAATAAATTAACCGGTAGACTGGATAATTTAGATCATAAAGTTGATGAATTAGATCATACTGTAAAAGACATAAAATTCGATGTTTCTGATATTAAAAGAAGAATGACAGATTTAGAGGCTGACACACCTAGTAAGAAGCTATTTGAAAATTGGAAATAAAAGGTAAAATAGCTTCATAAGAGTCTATAATGAAAAATTCTTTCAAAAGTAAAAGAACTTTTCAAACAGACTCTAAAAGTGAATTTGAAGATTTAAAGAGGATAGTTCAGAGAGCTTAGTTAGTAGTCAATTGATATTTTGCTACGAACTTTGAACTTTGAACTTTGAATTAAATTGGCTAAATACGTTCCGGATGTCAAAACTCAAAGATGGATTGTTTTTTCTTCAGGCAGGATTGACCGGCCTGATCAAATGCAGAAGGAAAATGTAAATGGCAATAATCATGTTGATCCGTTTGCTCAAGGAAATGAGTCCATGACTCCGCCTGAAGTTTTCCGGATGGGAGAAGGTGCACCTAATACACAGGGTTGGAAGGTAAGAGTCGTACCCAATAAATTTCCGATTACTGATATCCATGAGGTGATTGTCCATTCACCTGATCCAAATAAAGACATAGAAGAACTACCTACCACCCATGTAGAATTATTATTACAAACATATAAGCAAAGATATGAATTTCATCAGAAAGACGGTCATGTACTAATTTTTGCAAATCATGGCGTGATGGCAGGACCATCTCTAACTCATCCGCATTCGCAATTGGTGGTCATCCCTAAACAAATAAATTTAGATGCTTTAGAGCGCGAGCCGGTAAATAATATTGTGGAAGAAAACACATTTTTTACAGTTTATTGCCCGGATTTTTCCCAATGGCCGTATGAAGTTTGGATTGCTCCGAAAATAGAAAAAACTTTTTTTGGTGATATCAAAAATGAAGAAATAAAGGATCTGGCGCAAATTTTACAAAGAACCATCAAACGTTTACACGGATGTTTTAATCATCCAGCTACACAAAAAATGCGGGCTAAGGCAGAATTTGCCTATAATTATTATATTTATCACGATATAAATTGGTTTGTGCGGATTATTCCCCGTTGGATTCATCGGGCAGGTTTTGAACTCGGAACCGGTTTATCAGTAAATATGATCGATCCTTTAACAGCTTCGAAAAATTTATCTGCGAAAGAATTCAGCGGAATATAATAACCAATTTTCAATTTTTAATTACTAATTTCTAATCAATGCTCAAATGTTTAAAATTTTGATTTAGCATTTATCATTGGTCATTTGGCATTCTGCTTTATTTTATTCTTTCTGTTGTAAACCCAATAACCACATGACTGCTTCTTTTTTGTAGCGTCTGTCGCCTCGACTATTGATGCGGATAGCAGGTAGCTTACCTCTTTTACCCCAACGTTTGATGGTAAGAGGGGAGACCCGTAAAATTTTGGCAACCTCTCTGACAGTTAACAAATCTGGCCATTCTTCTCCTAAAGACATAAATAGTTCGAAGTTCGTAGTTCTCAAGTTCATAGTAATTAGCTATTAATTTAAGAAACTAAGAACTAAGCCTCTAAAATTTTTGTAATTTTGAGCAGTTTGATATTAGTTTGATGCAAAAAACCTAATCACTTATAACAACAAACTTATATTAAATATTAATTAATTAATCACAAAGTATCATGTCATATAAAATGTTGTCAAGAGGAAAAATAATAAAGACAGTAAGATGGGAAGATGTAAGATAATAAGATTTATGATTAATGAATAAGGAATTGATAATTTTATTATTCTTCGATTCCGACGATAAGTCGGGAGAGAAGTTTCCATATAAATAATTTTTCAATTTTTATTGTCGGAGTTAGGGTCTCGGAATTAGGGTCGGACCCTGTTTTGAGCGGAATGTCAGGACATGCTAAAGTATTCATTATTCCCGCATTTGTACAGTTTTTTAACTAAATTGTCATTCTGGAGCCAAGTCAGACTTGGCGATAGAATCTTTTCTCTAATTTACGCACGACTCCGGGAATCGAGGCTAAGGGAATCGAGGTTGATATAATCCACTCATAATAGCTTTATCTTATATCCTATAGTATAATAGCAAGATTATCTTTTTTGCTTAACTTGATTTGTAGGTGGATTTCCCTATACACTGAAATAGGATTAATTAATTATGAATAACCAAACATTTATTGATAAGCTTGATCAGAATCTAGCCACATTTGAAAACGAAGTGGCTTTAAAAGTCGTGCTGGAAAACCTGGATGATCAGGCCAAAAAGCAGTTTTTTAAATTATTGATGGATGACAAGCAAGGCCAAGCAATTGATTTTTTGAAATCGAATATTCCCAATTTAGATACTATTTATTATCAAGAATTTACCAAACAATCTAAACAAATTGGTAAATCTACACAGCAAAAAATCAAATAATCATGGAAACATCACCACTACCAAAACCTATGCACGAAATCAAAACTGCTTTTCAATCCCACGAACAATACTCCAATGCTCAAAAGCATTTTTTGGAATTTGTCTATCACCAAGCTCAAGCATCTATAATTAATACCGCAATTAAAGAGCCACCTCAAGAATTGACTCGCAAAAGAGACAGGGAGAAGTTTGTTAGAGATCAATATAGAGTTAATTACAATCAGTTAAAACCGGATATCCGTGATCGATTGGCTGACAATGATTTAAACGGAGTTTTAGACATCACCCGTTTAAACAAAGCTGATATTTATATTTTCTTACAGACTCAAGGCATTACACCTGATCACCCAAGTTTCAATCAATACCGGGATTTTCTTACTCGATCAGTAAGGACTGCTAACAATAGTATTAATTTCCGAGCTTCAGCAGAATATGTACAAGCACAGGAGTCTAAATATCAAAATGAGCTACAAGGACAACTGATTAATAAAAAAGGCCAAGAACTCAAAGGTACAGCCAGAATCAGAAAAGAAGCTAGTTTAATCAGGGAAATCCAATACGGACAACATGATGCATCAGTAACTGAAAAACCTAAAAAACCTTCATATGCAGAAATATTGTTACAAGAACTGGAAAATAGAATTCAAGCACTGGAAACAGCTAATAATCAACAATTAGAAGTAATCATAGATCAAATTGAATCAGCTCAACAATCATCTCCAATCCAAGAACTTGAACATATAGCTAAAGGAGAAAGTTTAACCACTCAACCTGAAGCAAAATACAACTGGATTACCACTATTAGAGCTAAGTTTAGTGAAGTTTGGGATAACTTAAGAAACAGAATAACTACTAATAGAGAAGCTAATGTAGTAAGAAAGCTTGCAGAAAAAAAACAACAAGAAAGACGATTAAAATATAGAAGAGAATTTTTAAAAAATAGTTTAATAACCGGAGTAGCAGTAGGAAAACTAGCAACTGAAGCAGTAAATCTAAAAAGAATTATGGATTTAACCGAGGAAATGAATCAAGCAGCTGATCAAATTGCTAATGCAAAAAAGATGTCAGATGCTCAATTAAATCAAATTGCCACACAAAAACCTATTCCGACTCAACTTCCTCCAGAAATTAATGACATAAAAACTGACATTACGCCTACAAGTCAACCTCCAGATACGAATCCACAAGAGGTAAAAGATCTGGTTAAACCTATTACTACAAATTTGGAAAATCCTTCGGTTATCAATAAACTGTATGAAATGATTAATAAAATCCGCAGCGAAAGAGCAAATAAAGATCCGGAATATTTAAGACGAATAAATACAGAACTAAATAACGGTAGAGTAAATATATTATTAATGGGATTGGATATTATGGATCAAGGAACACAAAGAGCTGATGCGCTACTGGTTTTATCTTATGATGTCAAAACTAATCAAGCTAAAATTATCAGTATTCCCAGATCTTTACATTCACCCGAGGTAGATCAAATGGCTTATGTAGCTAATCCTGATTTTAAGAAAAAAAATCTCTCTTTTTTAGTCAATGGTATGTCCAATTTTGGTAAAGGTGATGACTTTCGTAGAATTGTCGAAGATATGACTGGTTTATCAGTTGACGCACAAATGCAGTGGAATTTTGATGGTTTTAAAAAAATAATCGACACTGTTGGCGGTGTAAAAATTTCTATTGATCAGAATTTCATTGATAATTACGGTCATTATAAAGAATTTGAAGTAAATGGAACCCCAATGTTTCAAAAAACCGGACCAGGAACATATTCTTTTAATGGCACACTGGCTCTACAATATGCTAGAGTCCGCAAAGCTGACACAATATATGAAAGAGGTAATCGACAAATGGAAGTGGCAAAAGCTTTAGTAAAGAAAATGACAGAAACAGTAAAAACACAACCGGCAGAAGGAATAAAATTAGCATTTCAGTTATTAACCGAACAAAATAATAATTTTTCTAAATCAACAGAAATAAATGATTTTCAAGTATTGGAATTATTAACTGAATTAGGTAAAAACACACAACAAATAAATCAAATCACAGGGATTGATGTGTCAACAGTTGATCCGGGATGGGTGGATACGGCCGGATTTAAAAATGGCGTATTTGCTTATCCTACCTATCAAAATAAAAATGGTGATATAGTAGCAGATACCAGTCAGTTATGGCCAAAGAAATTTACAGGAACAAATTCATATAATTATTCTCCTAAGGATAAATCTTATTTAGATTATTGGGATGAATTAAGGACAAGAGTCAAAACCACGTTAGAAAATGCCCGTATATTAGAAACAGCAGGCGCAGAACCATTACCTGCAAATCCTAAAATTATGGTAATGGGAGATTCAACTATTTCATCAGGTTTGATTCCCACGTATCTTAATCAAAAATTATCATCAGCAGGTATTAGTTCAGAATTTATCGGTGATATGAATACTGCAGGTAATCAAGTGTTTCATGAAGGTCATGCGGGTTTTAATACCCAAGATTTTGTGGATCAATTAACAAGCAATAAGTGGAAAGTAGATGGAGTAGAAAAACCTAACAATTTTTCTAAAAATGTACCTCATGTTTGTGTTGTTACGCTTGGTTTAAATGACGCTGCTATCTGTGCTGACACTCAAAAACGGACAGGAATTAAAATGGATATAAGTCAATATACAATACCTAATTTAAAAAAAATCTTAAACTATATAAAACAAAAAAACCCGCATGTCAGAATTTTATTAAGTCAAGTCACACCAAGCACAGATCCGTTAATAAATGGATATGTGAAGCAAATTAATTCACATATTATTGATTTAGTTAAAAATTCGAATTCTAAAATTTCTCCGGTGGTTACAACAAAAGATTTGGAAAGGGATATTTTAAATGGAGGCATTAGTGAGGATAAAATTCATCTTACTTCAAAAGGGCAAAAGGAAATGGCAGATATATATGCTGAAGCTTTAAAACAGCTTATACAGTCCTGATAGATCTATGTGTAGATAATCGTAAATCTTTTGTACTAATTATTATTAGATGATTGATTGATTTGACTATTTGATGGTTTGCTGATTAACTGATTATATGAATACTTTTAACATTAGAGTATTTATTTTCATTTAATGAAAATAAAAATGTATGAGCTCAACTGGTAAAGAAATAACTGTTAATAGTTCACCTACAATTTCTAGAAGACAAGCGATTCAGCTTATTGGGACAAGCATTGCTGGTAGTTTGTTGGCAGCTAGTATTAAATTACCTATTCTGTCGAAATCATCAGTTAATCCACCAGTT
>Ga0209210_1002206_pt1 | contig 14546 bp, 17 predicted proteins | sample RifGroA1_FD_183991 | JGI IMG/M metagenome (GOLD analysis project Ga0209210, IMG submission 183991) | Contaminated groundwater microbial communities from Rifle, Colorado, USA - Rifle Groundwater A1 (SPAdes) (version 2) | ecosystem: Environmental > Aquatic > Deep subsurface > Groundwater >...
CGGTTAGTGGTGACAAAAATAGACAAAACTAAACAAGAGTTTAATGTGGATTCCGGAGTCATGCAGGTGCGGGAAAACAAGATTATGGTATATTTGGGTGTCAAATGAGCAAGAATTTTGAGTTTTATAGATTAAAGAATGGAGTGCGGGTGGTGTTGGTGCCCATGTCTGGAGTGCAAAGTGTGGGAGTGGGAGTATATGTGGGGACGGGGAGTAGATATGAAACTCCCAAAATAAACGGAATAAGTCATTTTTTGGAGCACATGGTGTTTAAGGGAACTAAGAAATTTCCTACTCATAAAGAAACCAGTTACTTGGAGGGTTTAGGGGCCATTCAAAACGCCTGGACGGATGTGGATGCTACGGCCTATTGGTGCAAGTTGCCGGCTGATAAATGGAAAGAGGGATTAGAAGTGGTCAAAGAGCTGGTTTTGTATCCTACAATCCCGGCAAAAGATCTGGAGATTGAAAGAGGAGTGATTTTGGAGGAAATCAGGCGGCATGAAGACCGGCCAGATGAACTGTCGGGAGAAGTGTTACAGGAATTAATGTTTGCTCCAAACCCTTTGGGAATGACAATTTTGGGTGAAGAAAATGTCATAAAAGACCTATCTAGAGATGATTTCTTGAGGTATCATCAGTCACAGTACAAGAGTGATAATATAGTCGTTGCTGTGGCTGGCAACGTAGCGCAAAGCGCAAAACTCAAAGCGCAAATTGAGGATTGGTTGGGAGATGTGCCACAGGCCAAAGCGAGAGATTTTCAAAGGGTAAAAGAAGTGAAAGGATTAAGAATTAAAGTATTAAAAAAGAAATTGGCAAACCAAGCCCACTTAAGCTTAGGAGTAGAGGGGATAAATGTGGCTGACCCCAGAAGATTTGCCTTGACACTTCTGACGGCCCATCTTGGGCAGGGATTGTCTTCCAGATTGTTTGTGGAGCTACGGGAGAAAAGGGGACTGTGTTATGCCGTATCAGCCTCGGAATCACGCCTGCGGGACACTGGAGAGTGGGATGTGTATGCTGGAGTGAGCATAGACAAACTAGAGGAGGCAATAACTGGCATATTGAGCGAAATGAGGAGAATTAAGCAGATTAAGCTGACTAAGAAAGAATTGGCCCAGGCCAAAGAGAAGATGCGGGGGCCACTCATATATTCCATGGAAGATCCGGTCAAACAAATGAACTGGTATGCCAAGCAAGCATTAGACAGACCAGAAGAAATGATGTCTTACGATGTGGTAATAGATAGATTGATGGGAGTAACAGCAAATGATATCCAATCTATCGCCCGGGATTTATTTAGAACAGACAAGTTAAATCTAGCCATAGTGGGACCAATTGAGAAGAAAAGAGAAGAAGGCCTTCTCAAACTACTGAAGATCGAGTAAAATCCAGGCATGAAGGGATTAGAGTTTCCAATTGTTGGGGCGAAAACTAAGGGGGTAACCAAGAGATTTGATTTGGCAGATCCAAAGGAAAGGAAAAAGTATTTTGAGGCTAAAGTAGGCGAGGAAATACAAGCTTTAAAGAAATATCTGAAGAAAAATACTTTCATGGCTTTCTTTTTGGGCAAGAAAAATTCTGGTAAGGGAACATATTCCAGCCTACTTCGAGAGGTTTTTGGTCTAGAGAAGATGGCTTTTGTGAGTGTGGGGGATTTAGTACGGGAGGTACACAGAGATTGGGATGAATATGTAAAAACTCGAGAGTATGAAGATTTGAAACAATATTACCGAGGCTATATTTCTTTTGAAGAGGCCGTGGAAAGGTTGCATGGCAGAAGTACTAGCGCATTGTTGCCCACAGAGTTTACTTTGGCGTTACTCAAGGCTAGGTTGAAGAAAATTGGGAAGAAGGCGGTTTTTGTGGATGGACTGCCTCGGGATTTAGATCAAATCTCTTACTCCTTGTTTTTTAGAGACTTGGCTAATTACCGTGACGATCCGGATTTGTTTGTAATGATCGACATCCCCATGAGTGTAATAGATGAACGGATCAAATACCGGGTAGTGTGTCCAAAATGCAATAGTTCCCGAAATTTGAAGCTAATGGTAACTAAAGATATTGGTTACGATGAGAAGTTGATGCAGTTTCATCTATTTTGTGATAATCCAGACTGCAAAGGGACAAAGATGGCACCCAAAGAGGGGGACAATTTAGGAATTGAGCCAATTAGACAAAGACTTGTAAAAGATGAAGAGATTTTGAGGAAAGTGTTTGAATTACATGGAATTCCCAAAGTGTTGTTGCGTAATCATGTGCCAGCTAGCGAAGCGCAGAAGCATTTTGACGATTATGAGTTGACTCCAGAGTATGTATTAAATTGGAATGGAAAGAAAATTGGAGTAGTAGAGAAGCCGTGGACGGTTAAAGACGATAGTGGGGTGGAATCGTATAGTTTAATGGCTCCAGCGGTGACCGTGTCACTAATAAAACAATTGGCAGAGGTTTTAAATTTGGTGTGAGAGGACCTGTAGTTTTGGGGGAGTGATTGAGCACAATTTGTGTTTTGGGTCTTGACACGCTAATCGAATATATGGTTCTATGAGTATATGGCTTCTGTAAAAATCTCCAAAATTTCTAAAAAATCTTCAGATAAAGTAAAGCAGCAGCCGATAGTAAAAAACGACAAATTTGACCTGTGGGGAGTGTTTAAGAGTTTTGTGTTGGTGGGTGGGGATTTGGTTTAGCGGATTGGCGGGCTTGATAAAGGCGTTCGGACAAGCCGCCCTTTTCTAGGAATTCTTTTTCTACTGCTTGGATCTGTCGGTCTAAAAGAAAGTTGGTTTGGTGAATAAGACACAGGAGACAGTTAGCGGCCGATTCTGGGCTCGACAGATAGGACATATAGGTCTTATATGACTTATCAGTCGTATAGCCGAGTTTTCTGATAGCTAGTGTTCGAGGGTCGGTTTTTGACCAGAGGTTTAGTTGGTGTTGGCGAAGAAAGTCCTCGGCGTCGGCCAGCGCTTCCTCCAGGCTGGCGCGGGCTACTCCCAAGAGTTTGATTTCAGTCTTTTTTGAAGTTCCTGAGGCCATAGTTCCTTCTACGATGTTTTGTTTACCTGAACGGAGAGCTTGGACGATTTGGTCGTGAGTGCGAGATTTGGTGCCAATGTACTTGTTGGCAAACTCAAGCCCAAAGTCAAAGGCGATGGTTGCGATTTGGTAAGAGAGGAGTTTTCTGTAACCGCCATGGGGAGGGAGAATTTGATAGGGCATATAAGACTAATATGACATATAGGTCGTATAATTACTATTATTTGCCTTTGTAGCTCAACGGATAGAGCAGACCCGTCCTAAGGGTAAGATGGGGGTTCAATTCCTCCCAAGGGCACAGAGATCCGGGGTGTGGTGCATCGGTAGCACGCCAAGTTCGGGACTTGGAGGTACAGGGTTCAATTCCCTGCACCCCGACTAAAAATATCACCCTCTCCCTTCGGGTTTCCCCCTCTTAAATTAAGAGGGGGACTAAGGGGGTGATATTGTTATCTTAGGGACACAGCATAGAGATTGGGGACGGAGGTTTTGGAATTGGCGGAGAGATTGGCCAGAATGAGGAGTTGTTTGCCGGAGGGGTAGGGATAGGCGAATGAGCCTTCCATGGGGCCTGAATATACCACAGTGGAATTGGTGCCGTCGTATTCCAGAACTGTGACCTTGCCCTTTTCTGCCTTTAAGAGGTGGTATGAATCAGGAAACCAGGTAACACCCGGGGGAACGGCAAAGTTGCGGTCTTCTTCCAGGTCATACACGTAATTATTTCCTGGGGAAATGGTGCGGGATTGGGTTTGGGAAGAAGATCCAGGGAGGGGACGGATGAGGTCGTCTGGAATTGTAGCAGAGGCGGTGGCAGTATACATGACTTTGTTTTCTTTGGGAGCCCAGACTAGATCGGCTGCAGCTGTGGCTAAAATAGCCTGCATGATTTGGGGAAGGGTAGGCAGGGGATCAATTTTGGTGGGGTTTTTCCAAGCGGATGCGGTAGAGGCTATTTCTTTGACTTCTCGATTGATGAGTCCCAGGGGGGACTCATTTAGATCTAGTAAGTAGGCTTTAGACTTGTTGGTAAAGACAATCTTGGTGCCGTCGGGGGAAAAAATGGGATTGGTGGCGCCGGTGGTAGTGATGGCCTTAAAGGAGGGGACGGAAGGGAAAAGAGTGGCTACGGCCCGGGTGACTACTTCGGCGTCAACTTGCAGTGTTTTATCCCAGATAGAGAAGCCTTGTTTTTTGACCTCCACTTTATATGTGCCGGGTGTAAGATTGATGGTAGTATCTGTGGCCGAGGTGAGTTTACCGTTGATGTATATTTGGGCTCCGTCTGGTAAAGACTTGAGAACTAGCAGTCCAGTGGGCTGAAGAGATCTGCGGGTAAAGTCGGGGCGGTAGCCACGGGCAAACAATATGACAAAATATGTACAAACTGGGACTAGAATAAAACCAGTTAAGAATAGTAGAATGCGGGAGCGCATGAGATCAATTATATATGCTTAGTAAAAGGATTGCTATTGACCTGGGAACTGCCAATACGGTGGTGTGGGTGGCTGGGAAAGGGATACTCATGAATGAGCCTACAGTGGTAGCAGTAGCAGTAGAGGATGGACGGGTAGTGGCAGTGGGCAATGAAGCCAAAGAAATGTTAGGAAGGACTCCGGGGAATATCACGGCCAGTAGGCCGATGCGGGACGGGGTGATTGCAGACTATCGGGTGACGGAGGCGATGTTGAGATACTTTATCCAAAAAGTCTGCGGGCGGGTGTTTTTGTTTAAACCGGAGGTGATGATTTGTGTGCCGGCGGGGGTGACTCAGGTAGAGCGCAGAGCAGTTTTGGATGCCACGCTGTCTGCAGGAGCAAAAGCGGCATATTTGATTGATGAACCATTGGCGGCGGCAATTGGAGCCAAAGTGCCGATTGCGGCGGCTTCGGGAAACATGATTATCGATATTGGTGGTGGGTCGGCCGAGGCGGCGGTGATTTCTCTGGGAGGAGTGGTAGTGCACAAGAGCGTCAGAGTAGCCGGCAACAAAATTGATGAGGCCATTGCGACATATTTGAAGAGGAAGTATAACCTGCTGATTGGCGAAACAACGGCAGAATATGTAAAGATCAAAATTGGATCAGCTACGGTCTTGGACAAGATCGAAGAGATGGAGGTTAAAGGGCGGGACAATGTAACCGGACTGCCCCGGGCAATTACCATTACCAGTACGGAAATAACCGAAGCCATCAGACCCACTTTGATGCTGATTGTGGGGGCGGCAAAGGGAGTATTGGAAGAGACACCGCCGGAACTGGCATCGGATATTATTGACAAAGGAATAGTTATGAGTGGAGGAACTAGTGTGCTGCGCAATTTTGACAGATTAATGACAGAACTTACCGGGGTGCCGTGTCATGTGGCGGAAGATGCTCTGTTGTGTGTGGTCCGGGGGACAGGAGTAGCGTTGGAAAACATAGATTTGTACAAAAGATCTATTATTAGAAGATGAGAATTGGCATTGATGCTTCCAGGGCGTTTGTAGACAATCCTACTGGGACGGAGCGGTATAGCTATGAGGTTATTACTAGAATTCTGAAGCTGCCTGAAGCCAAAAAACACACCTGGATTTTGTATACCCGTAACTCACCTCCCGCTGCGGCGGACCCCTCTCTTAATTTAAGAGAGGGGAGAGGGGTGAGTTATAAAATACGGCGAATTTCTTTGCCGTTTTTTTGGACCCAGCTAGGTTTGGCTTGGAAAACGTGGGTAGATGATCTGGATGTGCTGTGGGTACCCGCCCACACACTGCCGGTTCTGCGGAAATCGGGGATTAGGACTGTGGTGACGATTCATGGAATAGAGTACGAATGGTTGCCGGCTTATGAGAATTTATTGCAGAGGTGGTATTTACCACTATCAACTCAATATGCAGTACATTCGGCATCAAAAATAATAGCGGTGAGTCAGTTTACTAAAAAGCAGCTGGTGGAGCAGTTGGGGGCAGAGGAGAGCAAGATAACAGTGGTTCACGAGGGGTATACGCTGCCGGCTCAAAACTCAAAACTCAAAACTCAAAACTATAACCTAAAACCTAAAACTTATCTGTTGTTTGTGGGGACAGTACAGCCAAGAAAGAATCTGCAAAGGCTTATCGAAGCCTTTGCAATACTCAAAACTCAATACTCAGAGCTCAAATTAGTCATAGCTGGCAAGTTGGGGTGGAATTATGGGAGAGTTGTAGAGTTGGCTAAGAAACATGGGGTAATAATTACTGGATATATTAATGAGGGCGATAGATATAGTCTGTTACGGAATGCTCTAGTCTATGTACAGCCCAGCATTACCGAAGGATTCGGGTTGCCGGTGCTGGAGGCGATGGCAGCCGGGGTGCCAGTGGTGTCGAGTTCGGGTGGAGCGCTTGAAGAAATAATCGGTATTCAATATTCAATGTCTAATAAAATTTTGTTTGACCCGTTTGATATTGAGGATATGGTTAAAAAAATTGGATTGGTGCTGAATGACAAGAAATTGAGAGAAAATATGATTAAAGAGGGGTTAAAAATGAAATTTAGTTGGGATGAGGCAGCCGAGAGGACCTATAGGACTCTAATTTCTAAGCTCTAAATACTAAATTCTAAACTTGTAGTTTTTTAATGAAAAAATAAGCTGGAGCTATATAAATTATGAAAGTGATAAAATTAGAGGCAATGACAGCAAGAAGTGAGGCTAAGGGGGTAGAAAATATAGTTAAAAATGCCGATGATAGGGTAAATGTATTGGGGGTGGGGGTGACTAGCACTGAGCTTGCCGAAGTGCTAGCAAAAATTGACGATTTTTTGGCAAAAACGGGCAAAATGAGGCTAATTGTGACCGTTAACCCGGAATTTGTGATGTTGGCCCAAGACGACTCGGAGTTTAGGAAGATTTTAAATAGTGCCGATTTGGCAATTGCGGATGGAGTGGGGCTGAAATTGGCGGGAGTAAAGCGGGTTGTGCCGGGACGGAAGGTGGTTGAGGCTATAGTTAGGAAATACCGGGTATTTTATTTGGGGAGTCGGGTGGCTGCTGAAATGGCTAAAAAGTTCGGGGGGAAATATGACAATGGACATAAGGATATACGAAGAACCATGAACCATGAATCAACTAACCAGAGGATTATAAATAAAATCAATTCATATCGTCCTGATATCCTCTTGGTGGCTTACGGGGCGCCGTGGCAGGAAAAATGGCTATGGGCTAATCGCCACCGGCTAAAAGCCAAAATAGGTATGGGAGTGGGGGGAACATTTGATTTCTTGGTGGGGAAGGCTGCTGTTCCACCTGAATGGCTGAATAAAATAGGCTTAGAGTGGCTGTGGAGACTTCTGCACGAGCCCTGGCGCTGGCGCCGCCAACTAAGGTTATTATGGTTTGTCTGGCTCGTCTGGAAGGATTTCCTGCTGAACTAGTTCATTCTTGAGTGCGGCAACGGCCTGTCGGGCGTGTCCAGGGTTGTCATCTATTATTCTTGCCGTTTCTTCAACTAGTCTTATGCCAGTCTTTCTGTCTACGGTTTTGGGCAAGGCTTTAACTGTTTGTACGGCCTGACGGAGTTCTTCTAATGGAGTTGGATCACTCATTGTATTTTTATAAACCTTCTTTTTCCAATTTTCAAGACAGTTCCGGGTTGTGCTTCTTCTTGTGGGTCGGTAATTTTTGATTCACCTACTTCGACGGCTCCTTGGTTAACTAGCCTTTTGAATTCAGAATTGCTTGATACTGTACCTGCGTTGATAGCAATTGAGGCAAGTGAGGTTGGAGAAAGAGGGATATCTTGAGGATGTATTGTGAGTTTTACTTTGTCTAGTGAGACAAGAATTGCATCGTCAGGTGTTTGCTTATTTTCGAAAGTATTCTCAAAGTATTTTTGGGCTGAATCTGCATCTTTTGAACTATGGAGTTCTGAGGTAATTTGCCAGGCTAGTTTCTTTTTTAACTCCATAGGATGCCCACCGTGGGGGATTTGATCGAGGGGAAGATTGGTGGCTAGGGTGAAGTATTCCTCGATGAGTTCGTCTTTGACAGACATAACTTTACCGAAGACGTCTGTGGGGGAATCATCTAGCCAAATGGCATTACCCCAAGACTTACTCATTTTGCGGCCATCGGTGCCGGTAAGGAAGTTAAATGACATCACGAACGAGTCTTTGCTCTTTAGTTGTTTGAGCATGGTTCGCCCTGCTTGCATGTTAAATGTCTGATCGGTGGCACCAACCTGGATATCTGTGTCCAAAAAATAGCTATCGTACCCTTGGAGAACCGGATAGATGGCTTCGGCTAAGTTTACCGACCCGCCCGAACTAAGACGTTTTTTGATCAGCTCACGTGAGATGAAATCGTTGAGAGAAAAGCGGCGGATAGTTTTGATCAATTCCCGAGGAGTAAGCTTATCTAGCCATTCGGAATTGCGACGCACAGAGATTTTCGATAGATCGAGAATTTTGCCAGCTTGGGATGCGAAATTTTGCCAATTTTCCTCAATTTGCTCTTCGGTAATTACTGGGCGTTCGGTTTCTTTGTCTGAAGTATCACCTATAAGAGTGGTGAAGTCGCCGATAAGAAAAGTTACATGATGACCCAATTCTACAAATTGTTGGAGTTTGCGTAGAGGGACAGCGTTGCCGACGTGTAGGTGGGGAGCTGTGACATCGAAGCCACAGTAAATATTAAGTTTTTTGCCTGAATGCAGGAGCTTTTCCAGTTCAGATTTGCCAGGAATAATATTGGCTACCCCGCGGGTAAGAAGTTCATCAATCTTGTCCATATTGCAAATAATTCTAGCACGATTGCAAGAGATTGACAGACTAGAGTATTATAGATGTATGGGAATATTGGTTAATTGGTTGGTGAGCGGGTTCGCAATTTTTGCGACAGCGTATATTTTGCCGGGGGTGCATGTGGATGGCTTCATAGCGGCTTTGATTACGGCTGTGGTTTTAGGGTTGGTTAATGCGTTTGTCCGGCCAATATTAGTGCTTTTGACACTACCTATTAACATATTGTCTTTAGGACTATTTTTGTTTGTGATCAACGCCTTCATGGTCTGGTTGGCTGCACAGATAGTACCGGGATTTAGAGTTGATGGTTTTGGCTGGGCACTGCTTTTTAGCTTAGTTCTAACTTTGGTGAGTGGTGTTTTGCACAGCGTAGTGAAATAAGAAATGATAGAATTTGGGAATGAAGTATAGTCAGCTGTTTCCTAAGACTAAGAGAGAGGCGCCGAAAGGGGCGGAGGCGGTAAATCACAAATTATTGGTGCGGGGTGGGTTTATTGATCAATTGGCGGCCGGATCGTGGACATTGTTGCCTTTAGGATTCCGGGTAGTATCCAAGATTACCCAGATTGTGCGGGAGGAGATGGACGCCATTGGTTGCCAGGAAATGCTTATGCCTCTGCTGCACCCACGGGAAGTTTGGGATCAGACGGGGAGATGGGAGAGTGCGAGAGAGGTCATGTATCAGCTGAAAGACACCCGGGAGCGGGAATGGGCTTTGTCTTTTACGCATGAAGAAATTGTGATGGATTTGATGAAGAAACACGTTTCCTCGTATAAAGATTTGCCGTTGGCGGTATATCATTTTTCGACCAAATTTAGAAACGAGCTCCGGGCTACGGGGGGAATATTGCGGGGAAGAGAATTTTTGATGAAGGATGCTTACAGTATGCATTTAACTGAAGAGGATTTGATGGTGTGGTATGAGAAATTTAAACAGGCCTATTTAAAAGCTTTCCAGAGAATGGGATTTGATATTTATGTAACAGAGGCTTCTGGTGGAGTGTTTACCGAGAAACATACCCATGAATTTCAGGTACTGGCAGAATCGGGTGAAGACACCATTTATATTAAGAAGGGGAGTCATGAGGGGTATAACAAAGAAGTATTTGAAGGCAAAAAAGAAGATTACGAAGAACTTAAATCTATTGAGGTGGGCAATATTTTCCCGTTGGGAACCATGTATTCAGAGAAGATGAATGCGCTGGTGACAGACAAGGACGGCAAAAAGAGAGTCATTTGGTTTGGTAGTTATGGAATTGGCACGACTAGAGTCATGGGGGCGGCGGTGGAGGCTTTCCATGACGACAAAGGGATCATTTGGCCCGGTGCAATCTCTCCATTTGCGGTGCATTTGGTGAGTCTAGGAGATAGGGGACAAGATGTGTACGAGAAGTTGGAGAAAGCGCGAATTGAGGTATTGTGGGACGAGACAGAACGGGGAGCAGGGGAAAAATTCGCGGATGCGGATTTGATCGGAATTCCGGTGAGATTGGTGGTGTCAGAGAAGACCGGAGACAAAATAGAATGGAAGAGCAGGAGAGCAGGAGAGCAGGAGAAAGAGCTGGTGAGTGTGGAAGAGGCGGTTAAGCGTCTAACATAGTATAATTCCATCTATGATTGAATTGCCAAAGGGAACTAAAGTGCCGAATCATGTGGTGATTATGCCTGATGGTGATCGAAGGTGGGGCAGAATGCATGGGCTGTCTCCCTCTGAAGGCCACAAGGCCGGAATTGCGAACATGGTCAATCTTGCCAGATCTGCCCGGGAATGGGGAATCCATACGGTTTCAATCTGGGGACTTTCTACTGAGAATTGGCAGGATAGGCCAAAAAAAGAAACCGATTTCTTATTGAAGGGTATTTACGAAGCTATGGATTATTATTTTAAGGAAATGATGGATAGTGGTGTACGGATTGTCCACTTGGGCAGAAAAGACCGGTTGCCAAAATATTTATTAAATAAAATTGCAGAAATTGAGAAAAAAACTTTGCATAATACCAAACATGTTTTTAACATAGGTCTGGATTACAACGGCTGGGATGAAATAGTGAGAATGACTCAAAAAATAAAAGACGCAAAGATTACATCGGATCAGATAGACCGCAAAACTATAGATAAATATATGGATACCGCTGATCAGCCATACCCATACATTGATTTATATATCAGGACCTCTGGGGAGCAAAGAACCAGCGGGTTTATGATGTGGCAGGCAGATTATGCCGAATTTTATTTCGAGCCTTCATATTTTCCTGACTTTAGCCCCGAAAAACTTAAGGAGGCGATTCTGGACTTTAGCCGGAGACGAAGGAGATTTGGAGGAAATGACGTGGAGGAGCACCTAAAGTTTGATCCGGGGTTGGTGGCGGATTTGGAAGTACGGTGGAGACACCAGTTGTCGATTGGGGAAAAGGAAAAATTTAGAGATTTGGTCATAAGATATGTAAAAGAACATTACGGGTTATCCAAGAGTTTGGCCAAAGAGGCTGGGGTGGCCATGGCCAAGGCTTTGATACACGGTCAAGAGAAAGATTGGGATAAAGCCAAAGAAGCCTTAGAAGGGCTGTATGGGATCCTACAAAAGACTTTGAAACTAGCATTTGAACCGGAAGTAATTGCCAGAATAGAAATTGATCTGTGGAAGAATGGGAGCGAAGAAAGTCTGCGGGAGTATTTGGCAGAAAAATTCAGGTTCTCTACTTTTCAGGCGGCCAAGTCTGCCCATTTGGCGTATTTGGCCAATGCAGAGGTGGCCAAAAAGAATTGGGAGAAAGCTAAATGGTACATGGAACGGTTTTACCAAGCGCTTAAAGAGAGAGTGGCCTAATTAGTTATTAGTTGATAGTTCATGGTTCATAGTAATTTAGCCGTATTTTCAAGACAAAAGTTAAAAGATTTTGTGCCAAAAATTGATGCTAGGATTGCTAAATATTTTGACCAGGAATTAAAGAAAGGATTTGGATTTAACAGGCGGCAGAAAAAACTAGTAAATCAGATGTTGGAACATGCTAGGGAATATATACTGCGGCCCACTAAACGATTAAGAGCCTCTTTTGTGCATTACGGCTATAAATTGTCGGGCAAGGAGCCGGATGAAAGGGTTTGGCGGGCGGCGGTGGGAGTGGAATTGGTGCATGCGGGGATCCTGATGCACGATGATTTTATGGATCAGGATAAGGCGAGAAGGGGGGGGTTAGCAACTCATGAGTATTTTGGCGGGGGACACTACGGCGAATCGATGGCAGTAATGGTAGGAGATGCGCTGATGTTTTTGGGTTGCGAGTTGGTTGAAGACAGACATGTTTTTAGGGCCATTGCCAATACGGCTTACGGCCAGGCGTATGACGTGAGTTTAGAAAATTTTGGCAAATGGACAGAGGATGACGTACTGACTGTGCACAAGGCCAAAACAGCCATTTATACATACGAGAACCCGCTGTTTATTGGAGCCCACTTGGCTGGACTTTCCAAAAAAGCTTTGGAAATTTTACATGACTATGCCATGGACGGGGGAGTGGCATTTCAACTTCGAGATGATGTGTTGGGAGTATTTGGAGATCCCAAAGAGACTGGTAAATCAGCGGATTCTGATTTACTGCAGGGGAAGTGCACATTACTTGCCTTGAAAGCATTGGATAGACTGGAAGTTCGTAGGGTGTGGGGAGACAAAGAAGCGAGTAAAAAAGATATTGGAGCGGCAAAACAGGCAATAAAAGAGAGTAGATCACTAGAATATTCATTAAATTTGATGCGCAAGTTGGCCGGGAGAGCTGCTGAGTCGGCGGCAAAACTGAGGGAGTTGAAACTAAATCCGGAAGCGATTGACTATTTGCAAGGGATTGCCGAATACATGGTGGAGCGGGGAGTTTAAGAAGTTTTGGGGGTGATGCCCAGGAGCCATTGGACGGCTTCTTTTTTGTATCTGCGGTCGCCACGGGAGTTGATGCGGATGGGAGTTAACTTACCGCGTTTGCCCCAGCGTTTGATAGTCAGAGTGGAAACTCGAAGAATTTGGGCAACTTCACGGACAGTTAGTAAATCAGGAAGATTATCGAGGTTAAGTATTTGTGTTGCCATTTGATGCACAAGTTATCACTGTGAATCATAAGTGTCAAGACACAAAAAACTGCTTCTTGTTTACTTCAGCTCAACAGTGGCGCCTGCGGCGACCAATTTGGCTTTGGCTTCTTCAGCGGTAACCTTGTTGGCGGCATGGAGAATTTCAGCATCTGGTTTCTCAGACAGATCCTTAGCGTCTTTCAATCCTAAGTTGGGATTGATTTCGCGTAAAGCTTTGATGACACCAATTTTATTAGCACCAGCAGAAGTTATGATAACGTCGAAAGCGTCTTGCTGTGACTCGCCGGAGTCAGCAGCGGGTCCGCCTGCGCTCGTTGCGGGAGCTACGGCGACCGAAGCGGAAACTCCGAATTTATCTTCTAGTGATTTAACCAGCTCGGCCATTTCGACAACAGTCAATTCGGAAACTAAGTCAGTGATTTTTTGTAATTTGTCAGACATGAATTATTTCACCTCCTAAGAATATCACCCTCTCCTTTCAGGTTTCCCCCTCTTAAATTAAGAGGGGGATAAAGGGGATGATATTTTGGTATTAACTATGGCATCCAGGGTACGGACGAATTTGGAAGTGTGATATTGCAGCAAGTACATGAGTTTGGCAATGGAAGTTTCTTTGGACGGAGTATTGGCTAATTGAGTTAATTCCGCGGCGGTGAGAAGGCGGTCACCGGCTAATCCCAACTTGAAGGGGAGTTTTACTTGCTTGAGAGCGGAAATTTCATCCTGGAGAGAGAAAATGAAAGCGGATAGGCCGGTGAGAGGTAGGTCTGGTTTGCCGGCGGCGATCTTAAACAGAGTATTTTTGGCGACTTTCATTTGACCTCCAGAAGCTTTAACAGCTTTACGCAGATCCGTAGCTTGGGCCACGGTCATGCCGGTGTAATCCACCACAGCTACATTCTTGGCGTCTTTAAGAAGGGTTTTAATTTCCTCTACGGAAGTGATTTTACGTTGATTCATAATTCCTCGGTAGGTCTTATGGTTGCCTACTGTCTTAGGTAATGGGGGAATTATACTCTAACTACCTGGGTTTTGGCAAGGTGGTCGTGCCAGGTTTGTTTGTTTTTGTCCCAAATCATCCAGAAATAGCCCAGGGCAAAGGCCAATCCGGCCAAAGTGGGGGGTCATGGTTGTTTTTCTATGGCGGAAATAACTTTTTCGGTTTCAGTTATAAACTTGGGAAGATCAGAAAACACTTTGTCTATGGCTTTATTATCGTATAAATGTGAGGCTAGGTTGCGATTGATGAGGAAATCAAACCAGACTTGGGGATCGGCGATTAATTCTTGGTCGGCGGCCACGCGGAAAGTGTCTTTGGGGTTGTTGCGGGCGTTCTGGCCCAGAGATTCGATATGTTCTTTGAGAGTTTTCCAAACCAGCTCGCAGGTATATTCAAATCTCTGAATCGCCCCGTCTCTGATAGTCAGACTTTTAGTTTTATCGTACTCGTCCAGCGCCTCTTTAACGGTTTGCAAAGCGTTTTTTAAATCTTCCAATTTGGACAATTCTACTGTGGTCATAGGGGTATTGTAACCGATGCGGCGATCTTTTTAAACTTCTCTTCGACAGTGGTGAAATCTATCACTTGGGCCAGATAGGGAATGTCCGACTCTTCCAATTCGTCTTCGATGGCAAACAAGGTCCGGCTGGGAACAGGATTG
>Ga0209210_1002207_pt1 | contig 14544 bp, 10 predicted proteins | sample RifGroA1_FD_183991 | JGI IMG/M metagenome (GOLD analysis project Ga0209210, IMG submission 183991) | Contaminated groundwater microbial communities from Rifle, Colorado, USA - Rifle Groundwater A1 (SPAdes) (version 2) | ecosystem: Environmental > Aquatic > Deep subsurface > Groundwater >...
TCCGACACATCTCCATTGGGAAATCGTACATTATTTCTTTACGGTCACGAAGACATTGACGACAACCACATAACCCGTCATTAGACGTAATAATCGAGAGCCGTTGCGGTTTAATGTCTTGTTCATTTTTTATAGTTATTTGGTTGTCGCGACTATGCTCCAATTCTACGTTGGGACATAGTATTATAGTTCTTCTACATTGAGGATCTATTCTTAAATAACTCCCGTCATTAAAACACAATTGTATTGAACGAATCCCTTCATGAATTTTAATTATTGAAACATCACTTATTGTTTTTCCAATGATATTCATAATTTATTTTATTTTCTTTATACTTTTTATGTAAACATTTGTCAATAATATCTATTTTTTTAAAATAAACGTTGTTAACATTAAAAAACCTCAACCTCTGCTAAAGCTAAATATCCCACCCCACTTGTCTGAATTCTTATATATCTGCCTGTAATATTATTTGGCATTCCCGTAACATATGGATTTGGAAAAATTCCACTTCCGGGGTAATATTTATTAAAAACAAAAGCGTTTCCAGAATTTCTACTTATGTTCCCAGAATCTTTAACGTCAACACAAAAATTTGTTAATCCGGTTTCATAATTTGTTCCAACAATCCCAGACCCTCTAATATTATAAATTTTTACATAATTAATAATATAATTTTGTTTTAAATCTACTTCCCAATATTGTCTTGTCCCACCACTAGTTATTGAAGTCGCAACAATATTATTTATAGAAACATCAGATCTTCCATCTATAGCTCTATAAGCATTGTATATTGAATTTCCACTAATATATGAAGATTGGCTGGCACTAGCTCCGAATTTAGTTAAATTAGTAGGTGACAAAACAATTAAACCTGTTTGTATTATTCCCGATCCTTGAACACCAGTTATAATTAAAGAATATAAACCTGTTCTAATAACATTTTGGGTAGGAAAATTATTAATTTTAAGAATTGATCCGTCCACAGACGTAGTAATAAATCCAGAATTAATATTTATAGAATAATTATCATTTCTTTGACCACTCCCCGCTCCAGATTGAGTTAGTATTCCTGTTAAAATTCCACTTCTAATTAAAGAAAATCCTGTTCCAAATAATATTAAATTTAAATTTTGACCGGAATAATTAATATTACCATAAGTGACTTTTGTAATAACTGGAGGATCAAAAAGTTTTGTAAAAATAATATCACTACCATAAGTTGAAGAACCATCTGTTTTAAAAATTTGTATTGGGCCAGTTGTTGCTAATAAAGGTATATAGCCAGTTAATAATGTAGAACTTACCATTTTTAACCCAGTTATTGAACCATTAAAAGACACTTGAAAATCATTATTTCCTAAATTGTACATTAATCCAGAAGTAAAATTACTTCCTGTTATTCTTATTGGAAAATTAGTTCTAGAAGTAGAAGGATCAATATTTGTAATTTTCACTTGTGGATAAAAATATTGATTACTTAGAGCGGAAACTCCACTATTACCATAAATTTTAATATAACCAGAAGTATTTCCGGTGGGAACAACCGCTGAAATTCCAGATGTTGATGGAGTTAAATAAGATGCAGCTTCTATATTATTAAAAGTAACTCTTGTTATATTTTGAAATTTTTTTCCAGAAATTAAAATTGTATCACCCGAAATTCCTGATGATGGTAGTATTTTATTAATAATAGGAATTGGAACAAATTCAAATGGAGAATAACCAGTCAAATCTCTAGTTGGAATTAAAATAGTTATTTTACCATAATATGCTTCTTCTGGAATTTTCGCGGTTATTGCTTTTGTATTTGTAATCCAGAAAGTGGAAGGAATTCTTGAATTAATAGCCAGTCCAGAAAAATAAATACCTGTAACATTATAAATATTCATTCCAGACATGGTAATTAAATCATTTATATATCCTGAAATTAACATATTAATAGAAAGATGGTATTGCTAAATCTGAATAATCTCCATACCAAATGTCTGGAGATCTTGACTTTCCGGCAAAATTTGTTACATAAATATATCCATTACGTACATTATTTGGGGCGATAATTGTAAGTTGTGTATCACTATCAATCACAAAACTACATTCTATCTCTTCAATTGTTACTTTTTGTGTTGTAGAAAAATAAGTTCCATTAAAACTATATTCACTTCCTGGCTTAATAAAAGTTGCGCCTAAAGTATTAATAATTGGTAAATTCTCAGAATGATTTTGTTTTATGTTAATTAAACTTACAAGATTTTTGTTTTCTCCTACGGAAAAATTTTTTTGATATAAAAATCCTGAAACCACTAAGTTTTCAGATAAATTGGGTTGTTTAGGATGTTTAAAATTAATTGTTAAACCTGCAAATTTTCCTTGAATTGGAAGTTCACCACTTAATATATCTGTTTGTATAGATGCTGAAATTGTTTTTTCTCCATATGTTATTCTATCCGGAGTATCTATTAATAATCCACTCCCCGTATTAACAAAATAAACAGGTTTTACATCATTATTATATTCGTATGTAAAAGAATTTATATTATCAAATCTATAACTTCCTTTAAATTGACTTAGTGTCACATCTGAAAAATTAAGATAATCGTATTCTTGAATATCAGAATGAGTTGGTTGAAAAACACCTTTCAAATCTTCAAAAAATATAATATTAACACTTGCTTGAATTGGTGAATTTGGTTGTGCATTAATGCTATAATTATTTAAATATCCAGAGTTAAAATATAAACTACTAAAATTTCCAGACAATAAAATTTTTTCATTTGCCGTTACATTTTTTTTTAAAAAATCTGTTCCTGTTAAATAATAATTTATTTTTAATAATCCATTAATATTATCAGAAGAAAAATAAGAAAAAGCGTTTCGTTTTTCTATTCTATATGCGGGATTAAGCGATGCGGTATAAGACAATTGAATATCATTACATAATAACGTATTATTATTAATCTTAATTTTACAGTTTTTATAGTTATAAAACATTTTTAATTAAAATTTAATGACCTTTTGCCTTTTATTTAATATAAATTACACTTTTTATAAAAAAAATAAGTGTAAAAGAAAAATAAAGGAATAAGGTTTAAAAAATGAGTTTATCAATTTATAACGATAATGATTTTCTTTGGGATTCGAGCACTACTTATAATACCAACGATATAGCTAAAAGAAATACTTATTATTGGTATTGTATTAACACAAATACTAATTCCGCGCCAGCTTTAAATAATGTCAATTGGAATGGACAATTAATAGATGGTGCTGAACAATTACCGTTCTTTTTTTGGAGTCCATCTTATGGACATACAAATGCGCATGAACCAAAAATAAAAACTGTTCAATTTGGAGACTCATACGCGCAGGTAACAAAAGATGGAATAAACAACCAAATGTTAAATTATGATGTTGGTTTCGATAATAGATCAGCCATAGAAACAACGGCCATATCTCACTTTTTATTTAGTTTAGAAGGTCAAAAGCCTTTTTTATGGATTGCTCCACCACCATATAATAAAACATATCGTTTTCGATGTTCGCAATGGTCTGATCAAGGAAATTTTTATGATAATTTTACTATAAAAGCTAAATTTATACAAGTTCCAATCTAAATGCCCGGTCCTACTTTTACAACTTCAGACGCACAAACAAGCATTAAAAATTATAATGCTGAATTATTTAAACTTTATCCAAACACATTAATTCATTTATATGAAATAGATTTGGGACAAATTCTTTTTGATAAAGGAATACTATCAAGAACAGAATTAAATAGTAACGAAAAAATATTTAGATTTCATAACAACGTCAAAATTTCAGTTGGAGATATTCGTTGGAATGAAAAAACATATCAACTTTGCCCTATTGAAACAGAAGGATTTGAATATTCTAGTAAAGGAGCCGCACCAACACCAAAAATAAGATTGACAGTTAACGATCAAGGTATTTTAGCCCTAAGTCTTCTAAAAAAAGAACTTTATAATTTAGGAGATTTAACTGGATCTAAATTGACAAGAATTAGAACATTTTTAAAATTTTTACCTAGAACTGGTAATGAAAGTATAATGGTGTCAACAAACGAAGTTTTAACTGATGATGATAGCACTAAAAATGCTTTTGCTTATAGTCAAGAAGTCTATTTTATTGATAGAAAAAGTCAAGAAAATAAATATACTATTGAATATGAATTATCTACAATTTTTGATTTAGAAGGAATTAAATTACCTGGAAGATTAGTACTTTCCAATATTTGTCCATTTCAATATCGCGGAGAAGGTTGTTGTTATGAAACTTATAAAAATAGAACATCAAAACATGGAAATGCTAATTTACCAGAATTTGCTCCTCCTATAGCCACAGAAAGAGATGAAATAATTTACAAAGATGTAAGTAAAAATGAATCAGGAATTATAGATGTTCAATTTGGCAGACGCGCTATAGAAGAATATCAAAAAAATAAAACAAATTATGTTGTTGGAGATTGTGTTTTTATTGTAAAAAATGGTATCTTTTATTATTACGTAGCTAAAAAAGATAATCCTCTTGTTGCTCCTCCAAATACGGTTTATTGGATTGCAGACGCATGTAGTAGAAAAATTAAAGGATGTAAAATCAGATGGGGACCGGAAGGATCAGTATCTCCAAAATTTTTTAACAATCATATTCCGCCTACAAAAGAAGAAAATCAAAAAGGAAAATTAAGATTTGGGGGTTTTCCCGGCTCCTCTAGAATTGAAACATAAAAATTTATAATTTTTTCATAAATATGCAATTTTTATTAAAAAACATTAATATAAAAAATCAAATAAGAAATTTTGCCTTAAATAAACCAAAAGAAGAAGTTTGTGGTTTAATTGTAAAAAATAATTTTAAATTTTCAATTTTTCCATGTCAAAATATATCAAATAATAAAACACATTTTTTTACTATAAAATCGACGGATTATTTAAAAGCTTCTTTAATAGGCGATATTGTTTGTTCTTTTCATTCACATCCTAATGAATTTTCAGATTGTTCTGAATTTGATAAACAAAATAGCAAAAATCATAATTTACCATTAATAATTTATCATAATTTATCTGATACTTTTAAGTTTTTTGATTCTAATTACGCTAAAAACGAGTGTAATAACGTTCTAAATAAATATTTAAATATAAATTTTGAATTAGGGCGGGCGGATTGTTTTACTTTAATTAAAAATTATTATAAAAACGAATTAAAAATAAATATAATAGATAATGATTTAATACAAAATAGAAAAGATAAATGGTTTGAGAAAAACAATTTGATAAATTTAGGATTTAAGTTGAATAATAATTTTAATAAAATAAATGATATTAATGACATAAAAAAACACGATATTATAGTTTTTAATTACTTTAAAGAAGGTCCGCCCCATCATTTAGGAATTTATCTTGGAAATTTAGAATTTTTACATCATCCAAGATCACGATTATCTTGTATAGAAAAATTAACGGATATTTATAAGAAAAAAATAACTTATTTAGTTAGATGTAATTTGTTATGAATATTGTAGATATTAAATTACATGGTCATTTAAAAGAAAAAATTAGTGGAAATTTTAAATTTGCCACCGATAATCTGGGGGAAGCAATGCGTTCAATCGAATTAAATTCTAATAGAAAATTTTTTAAATATTTATTAGAAATGGATCAAAAAGGATGTAAGTATGAAGTTTTAGTAAATCAAAGAAAATTAAAATTTGAAAAACCATTAAATAATATAAATGATAAAGATTTAATAAAAAACATTGAAAATTCTGAACTGATGATGAAATATGAAAATTTAGAAACTATTGATATTGTTCCCGTTATAGAGGGCGGAGATGATATTTTAGGGATTATATTAGGGGTAGTTTTAATAATCGCAGGTCTAACGATACCAGGTATTGGTTTCGCTTTTGGGGCGGCATTAGTTATTGGTGGTCTTGGGCTTTTAGCTGCTGGCGTTATAAATTTATTATCAAAACCACCCGATTTTGAAGATTTTAGAGAAATAGATGGGCAAACAGGTCGAACATCTTATTTATTTAACGGTCCTACAAACACTATAAGAGAAGGTGGACCAGTTTCTCTACTTTATGGAAGATTATTAGTTGGATCTCAAGTTATTGCAGCGAATTATAATATAAAATATAAAAGCGCTGGTTTTGATCCAAAAACTTTACCACAATTATTTGTAGATGTTTCGGATGTTGCAAATTATGTATTTTATTCTTATGATAAAGATGGAAATTTAGTCGGAACAATAATAAACCCACAAAATGAAACATTAGGCAGTATTGAAGAGGGTGACTGGACAAACGAACCTCATTATTATTGGTTAGATAGTGCAGATGGAAAATCAGGACCAAAATTTTATTATACTAAACCGCTAGGAACAATTTCAACCGTTACAGCAGACGTAGCACAATCCTATAAAGCTTTTTATGGTCCACCTTGGTCATCGTCTAGATTTCCGAAAGATCCAAACTTAGGTAATCCAAATTATGTTCTTTCAGCTAGTTTGGGAAGAATAGCACCTTATCCAGAAGATGAACTTATACAAAACTATTTAAAAGGTAGCAACTCTCCTTATGGTTATTATGATTTGGGATTCCAAATTACAAATAATAAATTAAGAGACAAAGGTGGTGAAATAATTTATCAGTATAATATGATTTATCTTCATTATGATAATAATTATAAAATTGTAAGACAAATTTATGGATATGCTTTTTTATTTCCTGGAACAGATAAAACTTATAATATAAATATTCCAGCTAATATAGATTTTATTTTTGGAGAAAAATTTTAACTTATGGCTCAAAAATCATATTATGAGGAACCAGAAGGAATTTATAATCAATTTGAATATCTTCCTAATGGTGATTTGTATTTTTATTATAGTGGGGCATTGTCGGTAACAGAAATTGAAACTTTTGATTTAATAAGCGAAGGAGAAATTGAAGGTTTAGTTACGGGAGAATTTTATTTTAAAGGAACGGCGGGAAATTTAGGATGGGATAGTTATCAGACAGAGTTATATGATGTTGCACCAAAAACCGAAAATGTTAGATATTTAAAATCTATTTATTATAATCAAGTTCCTATATTAAACAGTGCGAATCAATATAATTTTCAATCTATTGTCACTGATTTTAGTTTTGGTTCTTCAAGTGGAGCAGTTTTAAATGCCACAAATAATGAAATTACTATAAGCAAAACACTTAACGAAAGATTAAGGTCTTCTGTAGCTCAAATGACAAATGATAATAGTCAAGCAATTGGAACAAGCGATGATAATGCGAAATATTATGTTATTTATAATAAAGAATGTAAAGCCGCTATTATTAATATTAAGATAATTAATTTATCACAAACAAACCAAAGTAAAAATAGCGACGGAAGTCCAAGTAGCTATTTCGGAGATTTACACGGATCTAAAGTTAGGTACAATATTTATTATAGACCTATTTTTTCTAAATATGATAATAAAATAGGAGTTACAGAAAGTAATCTTGTCACTCAAAGTTTTAAACAAACAGAATATTTTTGGGTTCCGCCCATATCAAAATCTTCCAAATCATATACAGAAACAGTTCAAGGTAAAATTTCACAGGGGTTTATTAGAAAAACAAGAATAAATTTTAATCAAGATTTTTTAAAAAATTCTGATTTTATTGGATGGGAAATTAAAGTGGTAAGACCTTCTTCAAGTCCAGATTCTACGACATCATTAATAAGAAATCAAACATCTATAGATTCTGTGACTGAAATTTATGATAATTCTTATTTATATCCAAATTCCGCTATTGTTTATTCTAAATTTTCAGCCGAATATTTTAGTCAAATTCCAGAACGGGCTTTTGATACAAGAGGTATAAAAGTTAAAATTCCTAATAATTATGATCCTATAAAAAGAATTTATGCGGGTTCATGGGATGGAACTTTTAATACAAGTTTATATTGGACAGATAATCCAGCTTGGTGTTTTTATGATTTATTGACGAACGAAAGATATGGATTGGGAAAATATATTGATACAACAAAAGTAGATAAAATAACTTTATACGAGATAGGAAAATATTGTGATTATTTAATTGAAGATGGTTTTGGGCATCTTGAACCACGTTTTACTTGTAATTTATTAATATCTTCAAAAGAAGACGCTTTTAAAGTTGTTAATGATATGGCATCTATTTTTAATGGAATAACTTATTATGCTGGAAATAGTATTTTTGCCGCACAAGACGCTTTAAAAGAGCCTTTAACACAATTTACGAACGTCAATATTCAAGATGGTAATTTTAATTATTCGTCGTCTTCTAAAAAAGCTCGCCATACGGTAGCAATTATAAGATATAATAACAAATATGATAATTTTAAACCTGCAATAGAATACGTTGAAGATGTAGAAGGAATAAGAAAATATGGTTATAGAGAATTAGAATTAAGTGCTTTTGGTTGTACAAGTAGAGGTCAAGCGACAAGGTTGGGAAGATGGGCTTTAATTACAGAAAATACAGAAACAGAAACCATAAATTTTGAAGGTGGTTTAGAGTGTTCTTTATTAAGGCCAGGTGATGTATTTAAAGTTTATGATTATCATAAGAAAATGACACGTTTATGTGGAAGATTATATGATATTCAAAATATAAGTCCAACTCATACAATAATTACTTTAGACGATAATATTACTACTCATTTAACAAATTCCAATACTTCTTCTTTGGGCGGAGATGATAATTTAGTTTATAATTTTTCTTTGTTGACTCCAACTTATTTATATGATCCTACTCTCATTTCTAATTTAACCAGTACAGACGCCGCTAATATAAGGAAACCGCAACTACAATCTAAAATTTTTGATAAAACTTATTTAACTACTACTAACAATAGGACTGTAATAGACTTTAATTCTAGTTTTAATACAACAGATTACAACGTAACAGGGAATTTAGTTTGGATTATAGAAAATGCGACAGGAGTATCTAACTACACTGGTTATTTTCAATATTTAGATTCTGGATTTGATTACTATAGGGTCATTAATGTTGTAGAAAAAGAAATTACTAAATATGAAGTTGTTGGTTTACAATATAATAGTTTAAAATATTTACAAATTGATTCTGGTATTAATTATATATCACAAAGAAAAACAAATATTGATACTCCATCAAGTCCGCTTCAAATGACATTAAAAAGCAAATATGTAGATCCGTTTAGTAATTAAAATAATATGGCTGTTAACTTACCAATTGATTATTCATTTCAAATATTTGACACTTCTGGAATAGCGGGTTATAAAGTTTTCGCTAAAATAAACGATTTTACAGGCAACAACGTTCCTGATGATAGATATTTAATACACAATTTACCCCCTTCTGTAACTTATGGACAATTTTTACCTCCCACGTCTGGTAATTGGTTTTTAAGGGTTTATTCTTATAATGCCTATAATGATACTTATTCTACGAATTTTGCTTCTTTATCTCACGATGTAATAAAGCGTCCAGATATAGAAAATGTAGTTATAAAAAATTTAAATTTTGAAACAAACGAAAGATTTAATTATGTAGGAGCAGATTTTGTAACAAAAACAGGTTCTTATTTAGGTTCATCTGTAAGTTTTAAATGGGATACAGATTTGGCAGATAATTCATCTATTTTACCTTCTGGGGCTAAATATAGATTAACAATCAGAGAGCCTTCTTTTACCGATATTCCAACCACAACAATTTATCACGAAGATAGAACTTTAAATATAGATACGGATAATGAAATTATTTTTGATTTTAATATAAACAAAAATATATTGTTAACTGGAGGGCCTTATAGAAATTATGATTTTGTCGTCGAAGCGATAGATACATTGGGGTGTACATCTTCTAAAAATACTACAAATCCAATAGCTGAAACGTGGGCAAATAAAGATGGATATAAGATGCTTTACGCTACAAATTCTGCTTATACAGGATTTTATTTGACTGCTAATAACAATCCCTCTGGTTATTTTAAAACCGTCCAAAATATTACCCCAGAAAATTATATTAATATTACTGTAACAAGTGGGACCATTTATCCAGATATAATTGGGGCATTTATTTATTCATGTACCGGAATTTTTACAACTGGAGATTTAATTACTGGAGGATTTCAATCTGGATTGAATATTGTTATTTCTGATTATGAATATAAAAAAGATTATAAATTTCAATCTTATAATTCAGATTTTAATATTGTAAATAGTGGATATTTAGCAATTAGTTTATATGATTTTTTTGATAATGATTTAAAAACCTATAGAAATATTAGAACTGGATTATGGATTTCTAATATTGTGCCAATAGTTTCAAGTGGATCTATAGGATTTTTAAATATTACAAACGCTTATGTTAATAGTATAAGTATAAGTTCTGGAAATAATTCTTATATAGGAATGACAACATTAACAGGTTCAGGATTAGTTTTAGTAAATAATTCTAATTTTAATTCTTCTAATAGTGTTTTAACGGTAAATAGAATAACTCCAAGTGGAATTATAGGAAATTTATATTATTCTTTTGTTGATAATATTAGTTTTACTATAAAAAGCACAACAGTTGAAAATAGTACTGTTGCTTGGGAACTTACTAAAATTACTTAATTTTTTTTTTAAAAAAACTATTTGAGTAGAATGATTGAAGATAATGGAGCTAATATACTAATTGCGCTTTCTATAAATTCATAAGCGCCAATATCATATGCAATCCCTTGTGGACGAGAGATATTGTCTTTATCATTATTAACTTCTGAAATAGTAACTCCTTTATTAAGAGCAACGGTATCACTTCCAGATAAATGAAAATCACTTGAACTGATAAATGTCACAGGTGAAGCCGTAGAATGTGAATCTCCTCCGGTCGTAGTTTTCCATTGTGCAAATGTCTTTGCGACACCATTCCAACCAAATTCTTCACTAGTTGTTTGCCAATTATAAGTATTATAATCTGATGTAAAAGTTGCGAGATCTACAATAGGACTTCCCGCCCCATCGCTAGCAACATAAATCATTGTTTTTGTATTAGCTGTAGCTTCAATAATATTATTACGAATATCAATATTACGAAAATTTGGTTTATTTGGAGAATCGCCAGGTGAGAAAAAAATTAACGCATCTTCAAGATATAAATCTCTCAATACATTTACGCTAAATGTATTATTATATATTTTAACACCATCACAAAATGGTGAAGGAGTATAAGATCCTTTATCTGTTGAAAAAACTATTGCACCAAAAAAATTACTTAAAGTACAAACAAATAAATTATTACGAATAATCATATTTGTTGTTGGTCCATTTATGTCAATACCGCTATATCCAGATCCTCCATGAAAATAATTTTGCTCTATAATTAAATCAACAACATTTGCAGATTGAATAACATATGATTTAATAGGAACATTATACATTTCATTTCCGCGAATTATTGTGTTACGCAAGATATGTGTAGAACCAGCACCTACTCCAAAAAGCCCAATTGGATCATCACCTCCAACAGCCCCAATATCATGTAATAAACTATTTACAACTAAAAGATTTGTCATACCCCAACGGGAAAATACTCCATGCCCATCTGTTAAATCGTGAATATGACAATTAGTAACGGTCAAACTTCCAGGGTATGGGCCTGGTTCATCATAAGTTCCACGAAATGAAAGACCGCTACAAAGTCCTGGCCCAATTTCTGTATTTTTGATAAGAATATTACTCCATGCGCTTCCTTCTCCACCAATATGACCTGCGTCTTGAGATGATGGACCATTATAAACTCTTATACCATCCCATACAATATAACTTTTATTCGCTAAATATACTGCAGAAGGCCAATTAAGAGTAAAAGCTGTACAATTAATTTTTGCAGCCGTTGATCCCCAAGGAGTAGAATATCGTTCCCCACTAATATAAGTTATGGGATTAGAAACTGTGCCGCTATTATTAATTTCAATATATTGATTTGATGCTAAAGCATAAGTTATACCGCCATGTAATACTACAGTATCTCCCGCCGCAAGAGTAATATTTGCATTACTAGTAGCGGCTTGATCTCCGGGAATATGTTTCCAAGCGGTTGCTGTAGTTAATCCATTGGCAGTATCAACACCACTAACATAATCCACATAATAAGTAGCGCCTAATAAACTATTCAATAATAACAACCAAAATCCTAAAACTACAAATAATATAAATGTTTTAATTATTATTTTTTTCATTTTATTTTTTTATTGAACAATACCATAACTTATAACCAAAGGACCAGAATAACTATTTTGTGTTGAAGCATCACTCGAACCATTTCTGTTTAATCTTATTACAAATAATTGTCCAGCAGTTAAATTAGATTTCCAACTCGTTAATGTTGTACTACTTATAGTTTCTACATCTCCGCTTGCTCCAGATGCATCACCGGCAAAAGATAATGTAATCCATTGACCAATTGTAGAACTATCATAAGAAGCCGAATCAGCAACGCTTACCATTCCAATATTATAAGTATGGGCGGCTGTATCAGCAGCTCCTAATCTAAATTTCCATCTTTCTATAATCAAATCAATAGCAGTATCAATATCTTCTGGAACAGTTAAACGATATTCTATATAATTACTATTTGTCCCTGAAGTCCCACTCAACAAAGCTTGTCCAAAATAAGCCGTTGTTGTGTCTGATTGTAAAACCGCCCCAGTTCCATCTACTCTATGTGGACTTGGCAAAATAATATATCCTTTTAATTTTACAATATTATTGGCGGAATCAACCGTTTTATTTAATAAAATATCTGTTGAAGACGGGGCAGAAGTCAAAATATTATTAAAATTTATCAAAAAACAAACAAATATAATAAACAAAGTTAAAAATATTGATTTATAATTGAAATTTAAGAATTGTTTTAGCATAATATAATTTATTATATCTGAGTTTTGTATTTTTTATACTTAAATTTACACAAAAGAAAAAAAATAAAAAGTGTAAAATATTACAATAATAAAAGGTTAAAGGTTTTAAATTTTAAAAACAAAAATAAATGGCTGAACAAATTTTAGATGGTTATGTTGTTGAAAATATAACAGGATTAAGAAATTTAGGTTCTTCTAGTGATAAATTTTTTAGAAATAGAAGGGAATTAGTTTATAATTCTTCCGGTGTGGGTTTGGTTTCCGAAGGAATAGGGATAATAACAACAAAAGGATATTATTCGGCGGGCGATGGTGGACATCAAACTTATTATGCTGATTTTTCAGATATTACATCCTCTGATAATAGTGGAAATATAATTGTTGATTCCAATGGAACAAGATGGAAAACTCAATTAAAAAGTGGCATATTAAAAACAATTACGGGAAATGGTACAATAAATTATATTCCCAAATTTATTTCTACTTCAGGATTAATCAATTCTCTTTTGTACGATAATGGAATTAATATCGGAATAAACACCACGACTCCAGAATATAATTTAGATGCTAAGGGAACGATTTTTACTCATACTGGAAATTTAATATCGTCTTTCGGAGGAATTGGAAGATATCAAAATTTACTAACTTATTCTAATGATTTTAGCAATTCTGCTTGGACTAAAAACGTTGGAGTTACAGTTACACCAAAAGTTATTATTGGTCCAGATGGAAAAACTTTGGCGGATCAAATAAGTTATACTGGTGGTGGTGTTGCTGGAACTTTTAAAATAGCACAAACAACAACTACAGTAGCAGAAACAGGTATAAAATATATTAGTAGCGTTTGGTTAAAAGCTGCAACGGGAATAAATTTACAATTTGGACAAAATATAGCTTCTGCAAAAGGTATAAAAATTATTCCTTCTTGGCAAAGATTTAATACAAATGCAGATTCTATATCAACAGAAGGTTCGAGTCATATTTTTTATCTTTATTCTAGTGGGTCAGATAATTCCCCATTTACAATTTACGCTTTTGGCGCGCAATCTGAAAAATCTTCACAACCAAATTGTTACATAAATACAGAATCTATAAGTTATTCTGGTACTGGTTATGGATTAATTTTGACATCTCCCGGCCCACATTTAATTAAGAGTGGAAATTTAGGAATACAGTTAAACAATACGAATCCATCATCTGCTTTAGATATTAATGGTCAAATAACTATTAGGGGTGGTTCTCCCGGATTAAATAAAGTTTTAACTTCTGACGCTGATGGACTTGCTATTTGGCAAAACGCAGAGACAGTATCATCAAACGCTTCTGGTACAATAAATTATATTCCCAAATTTATTTCATCTTCTGGAATAAGCGATTCTCTTATTAGGCAAAATGCTAATCCAACAAATGGAATTGTAGTTGAAGGTAAATTACAAGTTAGTGGTGCGGGAACAGATATTCTATCAGTTATAGGAACAACTGGAAATAATATTTTTTCCGTTAATGGGGATTTTATTTATATGTATCGTGGTGCAGATAATGATACCACAAATTTCACACGAATATTTGACAGCGAAGAACTACTATTCAACGATGACTACAATA
>Ga0209210_1002210_pt1 | contig 14533 bp, 17 predicted proteins | sample RifGroA1_FD_183991 | JGI IMG/M metagenome (GOLD analysis project Ga0209210, IMG submission 183991) | Contaminated groundwater microbial communities from Rifle, Colorado, USA - Rifle Groundwater A1 (SPAdes) (version 2) | ecosystem: Environmental > Aquatic > Deep subsurface > Groundwater >...
ACAGGCTTTAAATATTTTGAAAGGAGGTTCAGCATACTTGTTCTTCAAATTTCATGATAGAGCAAGACTTCGCTATCCGCGAGGGCATCTGTGGAGTCGCGGAAAGTTTGCTTCTTCCGTCGGATTTGTGCAGATAGAAGTTGTAAAGAGTTATGTGAGAAATCAAGACATCCATCACAGCTTAGCTCGTGGAAACCGCACTCTGCTTCAGCAGATTTGACGCCTCAGCGTCAAACCTTTAGGGTGCGGAGGATGTCATATATATACTCAATTATTTCGTTGAGATTTATGACTGTTTGCTCGAGGATTTTTAAGAAGATATCACACAATCATTTAGCTGTTTTTTTTATTGGCAAGCCAATAAATTTTTTACCATGCATGTATGGAACTAAAACATCTGGGATTTTTATTGAGCCATCTTTTTGCTGAAAGTTTTCTATAATCGCAACTAGTGCTCGAGAGGTTGCAATTGCTGTGTTGTTTAAAGTATGAGCAAATCTTCTTTCTCCTTTTTCGTCAAAGAATTTTATATTTAGCCTTCTGGCTTGGGCTTCTTCCATGTTTGTTACAGAAGTTATTTCATAATATTTTTTTTGTTTTGGAGACCAGGCTTCTAAATCTGCACCTTTCGCTTTCAAATCGGATAGGTCTCCAGAGCAAGATTCTAGCTCTCTTATTGGAATTTTTAGTTTTTTGAATAACTCTTTTGATAATTTCAAAAGTTCATCGTAATATTTGTAAGAATCTTCAGGCTTGCAGATTACAACCATTTCCTGTTTGTTAAACTGGTGAGTTCGGTAAAGCCCTTTCTCGTCAATTCCGTGGGAGCCTATTTCTCTTCTGAAGCACATGGAGTAAGCTGTAAGTTTTATAGGCAGGTCTTTATGATTTAATGTTTTATTTATGAACATGCCTATTACTGGATGCTCGCTTGTTGCTATGAGATATAAATTTTCATCCTGTATTTTGTATGCCATCGCGTCAATTTCTTTTTTAGAATAAACTCCTTTTAGAATTTCTTCACGAATCATTAACGGAGGCTCTATGTAAGTATATCCTTTGTCAACCATAAAATCTCTCGCATAATTGATTAGGGCCTGATTTAGAAGCGCTAAATCCCCCCTGAGGACATAGAAACCGTTTCCTGAAAGAGCGATTGATGCGTCAAAATCTGCGAGATTGTTTTTTTCCATAAGTTCTGCATGATTTTTTATTTCGAAACTCGGGGCTATTGGCTTTCCAATTACTTCACGCACGACGTTTTGAGATGAATCCTTTCCTATAGGAACCGATTTGTGCAAAATGTTTGGAATTAAAGATAAATTTTGGGCGATATGAGCGTACAGCGCAGAGATTTTGCTCTCAATATTGGATATTTCTTCAGGAATGTTTTTTGCTTTTTGTAATAATTTTTTTGCGTCTTTTCCGGCTTTTTTTGCTTCAGCTATTTCTCTTGACAGGGTGTTGCGTTCGGCGCGCAGGTTATCTACCTTGCCTCTCAATTTGCGCCATTCTTCGTCCTTTTTGCGAATTTCGTCCACTAATGGCAGTTTTTCGTTTTGGAATTTCTTTTTTATATTTTCCTTGACTATTTCAGGATGCTCTCGAATGAGATTTATATCTATCATAGTAGAGCGTATGGGAGTGATTATTTAAATATTCTGAGCAATAGTACATAACATGGTGTTTGACATTCTTTCATTTTTTTCTGATGGCTTGATGTCTTTGTCCCAGCTTCCCCAATTATGGAGGGATGTTGCGACAGTTTTATTTTTTATCCTGCTGATTGTTGCCTATTCTGTTTTTTTCTGGAAAGTTTATAGAGCAGTTGCAAGAAAAGATGTTCTCTCCCTGAATTTACAGAAGTATAATTCTTTTGAACATCCTACTATTGAGAAAGTATGGGCTGCTTTTCTTTATTTTATTGAATACCTACTCATATTTCCTTTTTTTATTTTCTTTTGGTTTGCAGTTTTTGCGCTTTTTCTTATTGTCTTTTCTGACGGATTGGGCGTTCATCAGGCACTTATTTTGTCTGCGGCAATTGTCGGCGCTATAAGAGTTTGTGCTTATTATAAAGAAGATTTGTCACGCGAGATTGCCAAACTCCTGCCATTTACAATTCTTGGAATTATGATTTTGACACCCGGATTTTTATCTATCGAGAGAGCAATAACTTCTTTCACACATGTTGGTGAGTTTATTATAAGTGTAGGATATTATCTTGCAGTTATTATTTTGCTGGAGATTGTTCTGCGATTTTTAGATTTGTTTAGGAGACTGATTACTGACTCAAAATAATTCAAGCGCCGTGGAAATCTCTGCGAGGGTGCTCATGGCCTTCGCTCAGGCGCTCGTGAAGTTCTCTGATGTGCTTTTTGCCTTCGTCTTGAAGCGCTTTTTTGTTGAAATTATCACGGATGAGCATTGTTGCCATGAAATCTCCTCCTAGGAAATGTGGCATTATCACATAGTCTGCGCCTGATTTGTATAATTCAATAGCGTTTTGTATTTCGTGCGCGGTTGGGATGAATATTATTTCTTTATTGTCTATTGCTTTTAATACGGTTAGATTTGTGCCGTATTCAGGAATCGTTGAGATTATTATTTTAGCTTCGTTTAATTGCAAGCTCCTTAAGAAGTCTAAATCGTTTACATCGCCATAAATGCAGTTTATTCCTTTGTTTGATAAGTTTAAAATAGTTGAAGGATTATAATCTATTACTAGGTATTTCTTCCTTGCTAAATTGAATGATTTTAATAAATTAAATCCAACTCGGTTATATCCTAAAAGAATAATATCATATTTTTCGTGCTTAGATGCGTTTCCAAAATCTTGTTTTTTGCCGTCAAAAATACTCAAGAATTTAGACAATGCTTGGTAAATTGGCTGGGAAAAGTAAATTGTATAGCTGCTTATGCCGACGGTGATTAGCGCGACGAGTATACTGAGCGAGAAAACATCCTGAGTTATGTGACCTAAAGTGAATCCTAAAAGAATGACTATGAGCGAGAATTCGCTCACTTGCGCGAGACTTGCTCCTGCAAGGAAGTTTGTGCGCTTTTTGTATCCGAATGAGCGCATGAAAGTCATGACAATCAGAGGTTTTCCTATTAAGATAAATACTGATAAAATTATTGCTTTAATTAAAAGACCTGAGGTTATTGGTCCGGCTAACTGAGCGCCGAAGAATACGAAAAACAGAATTACGAAAAAGTCCCTGACTCCTTTTATTTTTGCTTTAATCTCCAAGCTGTATTTTGACGACGCTATAACCATTCCTGCAATGAGCGCACCAATTTCCGTAGATAGTCCAGTTACATTAAATAAGATTGAGACTATCAAAGCCCATGCCACGCTGAACAAGAAAAGAACTTCCTGGTTTTTTGCTGCGATTGAAAGAAGCATTGGAAATACAAAATGGCCGAAGACAAAGACACCTGCGATAAGCCCTATTGCTTTTATTATCTGAAATCCTATTGCTGTGATGTCTCCGCCCGCGATAACAGGAATTACCATTAAAGCGATTGCAGCAATAAAGTCCTCGACGATTAAAATGCCGAGTGCTATCTGCCCGTGCAGGGAGTCTATCTCCTTTTTGTCTGAGAGAATTTTTACTACAACGACTGTGCTTGAAAAAGAGAAGGCTAAAGCGATGTAAAGTGAGGCAATAAGTTGGAAGCCCATTGCTTGAGAAATGAAAAATGTGATTGTGCTGACTAAAGTCATTGTCGCAAGGCCTCCAATGATTGATGTGCCTCCGAGCTGTTTTAATACACGGAAGTCCAGGCTTATTCCGACGATAAAAAGCAGAAGAGCCACACCTAAGTGTGCGAGCGACTGCAAACCTCCAGTTGGGCTGACAATATTAAGAAAAAGCGGACCTACGAGAACGCCCGTTATGAGATATGCAACAATTGGCGGCTGGCGGATTATTCTGCCTAGAAGGCTTATTAGCGCAGCAATTCCTACTATCAGCCCTATTTCTAATAAAAGAGACACCATCTTTATTTTATGAGTAGGCGAACAATTTTAAATGTATTGTCCTTTTGGGAGTTATGGAATTTGCTTCTAAAAAAGGGAATGATTTTTTTCTCGCAATCTCACTGAGTTTTTTTACTTTCTGTTTTATGTTTTTAGGAGTTCGACTTTCTAATTGGTATTATTTTGCGGGATTTATATGCTTGTTTGCTGGAATTAAGTATTGGGTTAAAGTTAAAAAGGATAATTCTGACGAGTTATAGTAAATTTCCGAGTAATTATAGAGGAAATTTCATAATCACTCCACTAAGACTGGAGGGATAGAGTCCGGTCCTGCGGCGGACCGGGCTCACTTCTAAAGATTTAAAAAGCTGTTTTTTACAAGTTTGCTTATGGGCCACACAATTACAGTGCGTTCAAAAGAATGGGAATATTCTTTTTTGAATATGTCTGGGTTTACTAGTGAAGAAGAACGCCAAGCATTAGTTAAAACTTCAATTACAACTTATTTAGATAGAAAAAAAGAAGGCAGATTTAAGGGAGAGAGATATGAAGGCGCTGTAGAAAAAGTTAAAGGATATGCAATGATTGCTCCTGGTTTTAGTGGAGTGGAATTTAAAGCTACTATTGAAAACGAGCGAGGAACTTCCAAACTTGCTGTATTAGTCTGTGAATCTATACCATTTGGCCTTAATTAATGAAAAATGTTTAAGGTTTACCAGGATTTTTACACTTTGTTCCAATAGACCAGCATAATTAATTTAAAGAACCTATAAATTATGCTTAAGAATGGATGGGTTTCATCAACGCTTCAAAGCTTATGAAATTGAAGTTAACACTGGTGTGGGGAGAGCTGTAAGAGATTTGGGAATATTCAGTACTGATTCTATTCCTAGTGCAGAAGATACATTTGTTATGTCTGGACAAAATGGATTTTACCGAGTAGTAGGTGATGCGCGAGGTGAAATGGGGAGAAGAATAACAAGAGGAATAGTTGATTCTATTACGGCGCAGAAGGATAGTGGAAAAGAACCAATTGTTTTTGTTAAATGTTTTCCTATTGGAGATGATGGGTTAGACGGTTCAGGATTTGAATGTCTTAGGAAAACTTATTCTGGAGAGATTTCTTTTCAAGATTTTCCTGATAGAGAATATTAGGAAAGATATTTAGCTTAGATCTTAGTTGCTGAAACATTTAAATATCTGAAAGACTTATTTTATTCATGCCAAGTAAAAAAAGAGCTGTGAAGAAAAGCGCCAAGGCGTCATCAAAGAAGATGGCTCACAAGGGAAAGAAGAACGTCTGTGAATTTTGCTGATTTTTTCTTTGTTCGCGCGACTAATGATTTTTATAGCGGGAATGTTTAAAAGCTGATTTTTATCTTAAATTTTATGATTATTGTGCATGAAAACCTGGAAAAGGAAGCCTTAGAAATAGCTGATGCATTTAGAAGAGTATATGGTTTGTCAAGCAGAATTACAAGTGAGGATTTAGGGAGTTTGTTCAAGCCTATTCCTGCATTTAATGGTTTTTGGACTTCTCATGGAGAAATTGAGGAGTTTATGCGTAATAAGTATGGTGAAAAAAGAGTAATGGTTGTTACACCACGTGATATTTATGGTGGTAATAAAAACCAAGATGATGACTGGTGGATTGGATATGTGGTTGGAAACCTTACAGGTGTGTCTAATGCACGTTTGAAGTGTCCAGATAATAGAGTTTCTAGTGTTTTAGAAGTTCCTGAAGATTTATATTTGAAGAGATTAAAAACTGTTGCAGTTCATGAACTTGCTCATCAAGCTATTTGCGGACCTCATCACAAACAAGCAAGCTGGGTAAATGCGCGGACTGGCTATGAAGTAAAGTTAGGCTCGCATTGCACGGATAATAGATGCGGATTCTATGAGTTTATAGATATTAAAACTCCACCACCTGAAGAAGGGCACCTGCTTTTAGGAGGCGAAAAAAAATTTGATGCCGGACTTGATGATATTATTTCACGTCTTCATCAAAATTGGTTATGTGAGCAGTGTTTGGCTCATATGAATATTGATGATAGTTTTCTATGATTTATTTTTAGTTGTGTTTTTATAGTTGCTTTTTCTTTCTGATATATGGGTGATGAATATCTTTCTGATGCTAAAGATGTTGTTTTATCTTTTGGCTCAGATGTAAAAAATGGACTTTTGTCATCTGCTGCAAATGAGAGATTGAAAGATTTCGGTATTAACGAAATAAAAAGGGAAAGCAAAATCAGCGTCTTTTTGATTTTTCTTAGACAGTTTAGAAGCTTTATTATTTATATCTTAATTTTCGCGCTTTTGATTTCTATCGCTGTAAAAGAGTATACTGATGCAATAACGATTTTTGCTGTTTTATTGATAAACGCAGGGTTTGGTTTTTTTCAGGAGTATCGGGCTGAAAAATCAATTGAAGCTTTGCAAAGGCTTTCTTCATTAAAGGCGCGCGCAATTCGCGACGGAGAATTGCGTGAAATTGATGCGAAGTTTATTGTGCCTGGAGACATCGTCGTTCTTGAGGAAGGCGACAGAGTGCCAGCCGACGGCAGAGTTTTTGAAAGCCGTTCGCTTGCCGTGCTTGAATCTTCACTTACTGGAGAGTCTTCCGCTTCTTCAAAAATTATTGACAAAATTTCTGGAATTGCTGTTATTAATGACCAGAAAAATATGGTCTTTTCAGGAACTCTTGTCACGACAGGGCGCGGGATATTCATTGTTACTTCAACTGGGATGAAAACAGAAATGGGAAGGATTGCTCATTTACTGAGCGACGTAAAACGTGAAGAAACTCCTTTGCAAAAACAGCTTGATAAATTTGGAAAGTTGGTCGGGCTAGGGGTTATTTTTATTTCAGCAGTTATTTTTATTGTCGGACTTATTAAAGAAAACTTATTTAATCTGCTTTCCAATGGAGAGTACGGCGCTTTTCTTGCTGGCTCAAGAGAATGGCTTTTGACTGCTGTTGCTTTGGCTGTCGCGGCTGTTCCAGAAGGTTTGCCTGCAGTAGTAACTATTTCTTTAGCAATCGGCGTCAAAAGAATGTTGAAGAAGCGCTCATTAATTAGGAGGCTGCCTTCCGTTGAGACTCTGGGTGAGACTACAGTTATATGTTCTGATAAAACAGGAACGCTGACGAAAGATGAGATGACTGTAAGAAAAATATTTATTGATATGAAGGATTATAGCGTGAGCGGCGAGGGATATTCTTTAAATGGTTCTATTGAATGTGCTGGAAAAAAGATTGCTGAAAAAGATTCTCTTATTTTGAAGATAGGCGCTTTGTGCAATAATGCTGTGTTGCATATTGATGGAGAGACAGTTACAATTACTGGGGACCCTACAGAAGCCGCTCTTCTTGCCAGCGCTGCAAAGGCAGGGTTTGATTACAGGCAATTGCGCGAGGAATTTGCGCGTGTTGATGAACTGCCTTTTGAGTCACAGCGCAAAATGATGAGCACAGTCAATAAGGATGGGAAAAAACTATTTGCTTATGTGAAGGGCGCTCTTGAAAGGATTCTTGGTAAGTGTGATCGCTTGCTTTTACATGGGCGCGTTATCAGACTATCAGAAGATTATAGAAAAAAGATTTTGCTGCAAAATTCAGAATATGCTGACGGAGCTTTGCGCGTTTTAGGATTTGCGTATAAAGAACTGCATAGCAAAAATGAAAAAATTGAAGAGGGGCTGATTTTTGTCGGACTTCAGGGAATGATTGATCCTCCTAAAACTGAAGTTAAAGATTATGTTATGCGCGCCAAAGAGGCAGGTATTAGAGTTATAATGATTACAGGAGACAATATACGAACTGCTGTGGCTGTTGCGCATGAGATTGGATTAACTGGAGAAAGTATGGAGGGAGTTCATTTCGCCCAGCTCGGAGATATTGAGAAGAAAAGAGTTATTGCTGAAACAAATATTTTCGCGCGTGTTGAGCCGCAGCACAAGCTTGAGATTATTAAATTGTTAAGAGAGCGCGGGGAAGTTGTTGCGATGACTGGCGATGGAGTGAATGATGCGCCTGCTTTGAAGCAGGCAGATATTGGGATTGCCATGGGGATAAAGGGAACAGATGTTGCACAGGAGTCAAGCGATATGGTTTTACAGGATGATAATTTTTCGACGATTGTTTCGGCTGTTGAGGAAGGGAGAGGAATTTATTCTAATATAAGAACTTTTGTTAATTTCCTTCTTTCATCAAATATTGCTGAAGTTCTTGTGATTGTTTTGGCTATGCTGTTTGCTTTGCCTCTGCCTATGACTGCTTTAATGCTTTTATGGATTAATATTGTGACTGATGGTTTGCCTGCTTTAGCTTTAAGTGTTGACCCGTATCCTTTAGGCGTTATGAAACAGCCTCCGCGTAAAAAAGGTGAGCCGTTGATGAATCGCGCTACTACTCTCAATGTGCTTGCTGTTGCTGTGCTTATTACTGCGGGAGTTCTTGGTGCGTTTACGTGGGGGCTGCAGATTTATGATGTTGCTCATGCGCAGACTCTGGCTTTTGCTACACTGATTGTTCTGGAGCTTGTAAGAGTTTATGTTGTCCGCGCTGATTCTCATATTCCTACATTCGGCAATTTGTGGCTTGTCGGCGCTGTTTTTATTTCAGTTATTGCAATGCTTGCTGTAATTTACACACCGCTTAGCTCTGCTTTTCATACTACTGCTCTGAATTTGAAAGACTGGGGTGTTGTTGCCGTCGTGACTTTTGTTGTTTCTACTCTTAGCATGCTGATAGTTAGATTGAGACATATGGCTAAATGATAGAATGTTGTACGCTTGTTGTCTTATAAAAATTTCATAGTAGAATTAAGCCTACTTTGAACCTTTCTTTAATCTCTGTAAGTATGAAATCTAAATATAAAGCAGATTAAAATTTAATTAATTGAAGACAGTCTTGAGCACTGGACATCGTTTGTTTTGCGCATATAAGGACTTGATTGCAATTATAAATTATAATGATAGAAGCCTTTTTAAACCAACTTTTTCTTTGGGATAGATGGGAACAGTAAGGATAAAATTGAGCAGCATTGATATTGGCGCTTTAAATTCAGTTATCGGAATGATAAAAGAAGTTTCCACGAAGACAGGAATAAATATGAGAGGGCCGATTCCGCTTCCTACGCGAAGAATGAAGGTTACTACGCGCAAGTCGCCTTGCGGAAATGGGACAGCTACTTTTGACAGATTTGAGATGAGAGTTCATAAGAGAATTATTGATTTGCCTGCACAGGATAGAGTTTTGCATCCTTTAATGACTATGAAAATTCCTAGAAGCGTGCAGATAAAAATAGATATTAAAGATTAATTATTTTTTCTTGAATTCTACATTAACCATATGTTCAAATTCTTTGTCTCCTGTGACAAATAAAGCATTATTATTTAGTGCAAAAGTATATCCTACTGCATCAAAAAATGATAAATTCTTTGCCTTATTTTTTTGCCTGAATTTAACTGACTCGATTAATACTTCTTTTGAGACTGGAAAAGAATATCCTTCAAATTTCTTAAACCAGTAGTCTGCAACTGGCTCTCCTTCTTCACGCAAAACAACATAATAAAACTCGGCAAGAGTTATATCACTTATAATAATAGAACTATTAACATATTCAGAAAAGGAACTATTTTCTTTAGATATCTCAATTAATGCATAAGTATCTAAATATTTTAATTTGTCCATTTGCTATCTAGTTCTTTCCTTGATTCCTCTATCATTTGTTTCGTGCTCTTTTTGTTATGTTTGAAAGCCCCAAACAATTCTTTAAGCGGATTTTCCCTATGAGTTACCTCTATGATTATTTTTTGTTCTGGTTTGAGTTTTAGTCTTTCTACAAGTATTGCTGGCAAAATTATACCTATAGAATTTCCCCATTTCTTTGTTTTTACTTCTATAGCCATTGTATAACTATGATGTATAACTATTATATAAATCTTTGGATGCTATTTCTTTACTATAAAATTGACTGAACCGCCTCTGCCTGATAGAGTTATCAAAGCAGACGAGACGATATACTCAATTATTAAATATGACAAAATTATCCAATAATTTATTGAAACATACGTCGGAGTGCTGTTTAAGTCTGTTATTCTTATAAGTGCTGTTAAAATTGGACACGATTCTCCTATTTTGCAAATTGCATTAATATTTATCGGGAAAAAGAAAAAAAGAGATGCTATAAATAATAAAGTAGTCAGAAACATTTTTCCGTAAGTTAATTTAAGGAAGCTCATGTTATTTAGAAGATATAAATGTATAAATATGTTGCTCTTAATTGATATTTAAACTGCCATACTTCTTCTGATTGGAGGATGATGTTCATATCCTTCTAGGATAAAGTCATCAATTGTTAATTTATCAAATGATTTTCTTGCAATCGTTAATTTAGGTAATTCTTTAGTCTCCCTAGACAGCTGTTCAAGTATTGCTGTAACGTGGTCATATTTTTCTTCATCATTTTCTCCTGGAGATTTATTTTCATCTCTTGGAGAATCTTTATTTATCCAATCAAGAACTTTTAAATAATCTGCTTTCTCACGAACATTTATTACTCTAGTTTGCAGTTCTTTAAAGTTTGCCTTATACCAAGCTCCTCTTTTATCCAGACCAGTATAGAAATGCGCGTCACCAAATGAATGAATGAACCTTCTTGGAGTTAGGTCCAATTCCTGCGCAATTATTTGCGTGAGCATAGCGTAACTTGCTATATTAAATGGCACTCCTAAAAACATATCGCAACTTCTTTGATATAATTGTAAATCTAATTCTCCTTGCTCATTTGAGGTCATTTGATACATTACATGACATGGAGGCAAAGACATGTCAGGTACGTCTCCAGGATTCCAGGCGCTAACTAAATGTTTCTTACCTATCGGCTTCTTTCTCATATCTTCTAATACCTTTCCTAATTGGTCTATTTCTACGACCTCTCCTTTCTTTTCGTCTGGATATCTCCATTTCCTCCACTGTCTTCCATAAATTGGACCTGCATCTCCCCATCTGTCGGCAAATTCTGGGCTTTCTCTGACTCTACAGCCGTAATCTTCAAGAGCTCTGTCCCAATCAGGCGAGTATTTAACAATTCCCTCTGGAAATATTCCTTCTTTCACCATTCCTGGTAGATTGTGTTCAAATGCGTTTCCTCTCCAAATTGAAACGCCATTATCCTCGAGGTATTTTATGTTTGTTTCTCCGCGCAAGAACCAAACTAATTCATGAGTTATTGATTTTATCGCCGTTTTTTTAGTTGTCAGCAAAGGAAATCCTTCTCTTAAGTCATATGAATTCTGATAACCAAACAAAGAGATAAGGCCTGATCCTTTGCTTCCTCCTTTAAACCCTGAAAAATCAGATGTCAGAATCTCTCTTGCATGATCTAAATATTGTTGAACCACATGAGCCTCTTTTTCCTTGAATTCCAGCAGAGTCTCTTAGCTTTTAAAGATAATTATCTTTTAACCTATTCTTTTTATCAAGCCGAAACCGCCGCCTAATTTATTGAGCTCGCGCATTAATTCATGTAAATCAAATGTTCTTTTTCTTGCATCTTTTGGGTCATCCACAATTATTTGCGGATAAATAAGTTCTAAAACTCTGTATGCATGTATCCCTTCTCCTATAAAACCTGCGTTTGCGCAAATTTCCTCCAATAAACTGTCTGGCTCATTAAACAAGGTTTCATTATGCAAATAAAATCTATAATCAAATCCTTTTGAGCTTAGAAATAACTTTATTTTATCATCCTGTACACTATGTCCATTTTCTGAAGGGCTCAAATTGCCTGCAATCTCATCCTGGGATATTTGCAATCCATATTCTCTAAGAACTCCTTGTAAAATTGAGCAAATGCAATAATTATCTCTCTCTTGTGGAATCAACTCAGAACGAACCATCTCAATTCTGGACTTCTTTTTGGCCTTGGCTGGTGACTCTTCCGCCTTGATGTTGTCCGGAATAAGCGCGATTAATATCTCCAATTACTGGCTCATATTCTATGTTGAACATTCTTGCGCCGAGTTCAAAAGTAAAATTCTCTGTGCCTTGGTTTTTTATTGCAAATGCTAATCTGCCTTTATAGCCCGGGTCGGTTTTTGTCGCATGAAAGCTTACTCCTCCTCTGTGCAATGAGCTTCTTGGCCAGACTTTTGGAATGAGATATCCTTCGGGATAGAAATCATCATATTTTATTTTTTTAAAGGGAGAGTGTATTATTTCGATTGTTGTGACAAGAAAAAGATCTCCCGGCTTCATGACTATTATTTTGTTTCCATCTTTTTCTATGTCTCCAAGCAATTCTGTTTTGGAAGAATATCTTTCTCTACTGGTTCCATCTGCGGATAGAAGGCTGTCTCCGACTATTTTATGCACCTGCCCTACACGAAGATCGATTCCAGAACCTTCAGGATTATTTAATTCTCTTTCAGACAATCCTTCGATTAGATTGTATTTTTCGTTCAACTCCAGAATTTTAACTGCGGAAATTTTCATTTTACCTCTATTGCTGTGAAGGATATCTCTCGTTTTTAAATTTAATTGCTATTTTGTGCTATCTATATGTTTTAAAACTAAAATAATTTGTTCAAGTGATAAAATGGTCGAAGGAAAATTAGTTTTAATAGCAGCAGTTGCCGAGAACGGCGTAATTGGATTAAATGGCGAGATGCCCTGGAGACTAAAAAAAGAGTTGAAAATGTTTAGAGAGTTTACTATGGGTCACGGAGTTGTTATGGGGCGTAATACTGCCCAGAGCCTTGAGAGAGCTCGTGCTTTTCCCCTTGACGGAAGATACAATGTAGTTATTAGTACTAGTGAGGATTATAATGGAGTATGGGACAATGTTATGTCTACGGGGTCTTTGAGTTTTGGACTTGAACATGCTGGAAGACATCATCCTGACGGAATTGCTCACGTAATAGGGGGAGGACAGATTTATGCAGCTACGATTAATATGTCTGAAACAATTGGACTAAGACTTACTCGTGTGCATCAAAGCCCTCAAGGCGATACTTATTTTCCTCAAGATTATGAAGGTAGATTCAGGCTAGTGGGTAGTGAACCATATTTAGATTTAGGATATACAATTGAGACATGGGAAAAAATATGAGCAACGCTGCTGGACTTTTCGTTGTTTTTGAAGGAATTGATGGTTGTAGCAGAAGTACGCAAATAGGAAAAGTTGCGGAGGCTGTTAGAAAATGGAATAAATATCAAGATGTTGTTTTTACAGGTGAGCCTACTTGGATGGCTGATGAAATAAAAACGAGATTGGCAACTGAAACTGACCCAATGAGCAACAGTGCTAGATTAACGTGGCTTTTTATTTCTGACAGAGGCGAACATTATTTTACAGATATTAGGTCTGACCTTGAAAGGAGACGAGTTGTTTTATGCGACAGATACGCAATGTCAACTCTCGCGTATCAATCTCTACCTGGCGAGCAGACTATGCTTGATTTAATCAGCGCGCATTTCACGGCAAACATTGGGACGCCGGACATAACTTTTTATTTAGCTTTAAGCGCTGAAGAAGCCGCGCGCAGAATGGCGGCGAGAGGCGACGCAAGAGAGAAATTTGAAAACGTTGATTTTGCGCGCAAACTTGCGGCACAGTATGAATTTATATGGAGGGAGGCGCAGCAAGAGGGAGCCATCAAACAGCTTCTTGGTCGTGTTGTGAAAATTGACGCGGCGCAAGAACCACGATTCGTGACTGCAGATATTTTGAGATATCTCGAGCCTGTTTATCGCGCACGCCTTAACGGAAAAAATGAAGGAGACTTTTGCCTGCCTTTGGAATAATTTTTAAATATGCCTTTTTGATTTTTGAAATCAAAAAATCGATGCACCACCACGCACTTAAGTGTGTGGTTTGAATGGTGTTCGATTTTTGGATGCTCAAGATTCCCCACACTTAGAAAATAGATATTTTCTAATACCTTCAATTTTCACAAATTGAAGTCTTTAAAAAGTGTGGTTCTGAGGAATCTTGACATGAAATATTCCCCTGGAAACCCTACAGATGAACTGAAGCACTCCCACTTAGAGAAGTTAGCAGGATTACTTGATTTTGATACATATGTGGAATTTCATTCTGGAGAAGGTTCTTATCGAGATGGTGATAGAACTGTTTATGATGGCTCTGCGCGACGCGTCATGCGAGTTGCTTCTGAGCGAGATAAGAAGCTAGAAGTGCATTTGCATGAAATTAATCAAAAAACGCGTAGAAAACTTAAAAGAAACATTAAAGATTTACATGAGCAGCACACAATAAAAGTTTTTGGAGATTGGAGAGATAGAATTGAACATTATGTTAATTCTGCTAATAAGTCTTGGATTATACTAATAGACCCATACAGTCCTTCCGATTACAGAGAAGGAACTCCTTCACTTTTAGATGCTCTAGGTAAACTTTTGCCAACTCAAGCAAATTTATTTATTTATGCAAATGAGTATACTAAAAATCCCAACTCGATAAGCGTAGTGCCCGAGATAAAAGAAATTTTAAAAAATTCAGGCAGAGCTTTTGAAGAAAA
>Ga0209210_1002212_pt1 | contig 14530 bp, 13 predicted proteins | sample RifGroA1_FD_183991 | JGI IMG/M metagenome (GOLD analysis project Ga0209210, IMG submission 183991) | Contaminated groundwater microbial communities from Rifle, Colorado, USA - Rifle Groundwater A1 (SPAdes) (version 2) | ecosystem: Environmental > Aquatic > Deep subsurface > Groundwater >...
CCGAGCTCTCTGTAGAAAAATCTTATGAGTGGATCAACAAGTTGAACAGTGAAAATAGTTTACTGAACGATCGCGAAAAGATAATCGCCAAGCCCATTTTAAAAGAAATTATTTCCCGTCTTGGTTTTTTAAAAGATGTTGGGCTTGATTATTTGACAATTTCCCGAACTGCTTCAACCTTAGCAGGCGGCGAAGCCCAGAGAATAAGGCTGGCATCTCAAATAGGATCAGGCCTTTCCAGCGTTCTGTATGTACTGGACGAGCCGTCAATAGGCTTACACCAAAGAGATAACAACCGCCTAATAGCAACTTTGCAAAAGCTTAAAAACCTGCAAAATACGGTAATTGTCGTTGAGCATGATCGTGACATGATGCTGGCATCAGATGAAATTGTAGATTTTGGCCCGGGTGCCGGCGAACATGGTGGCCAAATAGTTGCTCAAGGTACTCCAAAAAAAATATCCAATGACAAAAAATCCCTAACCGGCAAGTATTTATCGGGCAAAAAAAAGGTGAGAGCTAATATGCTTCGAGAGACCGAACGAAGTGAGGAAATCGAGAAGTTTCCTGACAATAATTCTCGATTTCACTCGAACAATAATTTCCTCACTCTCCATGGTGCCCGCCAGCACAATCTTAAAAATATTGACGTCGAATTTCCTCTTGGCAAGTTTATTTGTGTAACCGGAGTTTCCGGATCAGGCAAATCAACTCTTGTCCATGAAATTCTCTATAAAGCTTTGGCTCACGAAATATACAGGTCCCGCGAAAAAGCCGGCGATTTTGACGGTTTCACAGGGGAAGAAAACATAGATAAGGTTGTTCTAATTGACCAGTCTCCGATCGGCAGAACGCCCCGCTCTAATCCGGCAACGTACACCGGCGTCTTTACGCACATTCGCGAGCTTTTTTCCAAAACTACGGATGCCAGAATCAAAGGTTACTTGCCAGGCAGGTTTTCGTTCAATGTTAAAGGGGGTCGGTGTGAAACCTGCGAAGGGGACGGTAAGATTAAAATAGAGATGCAATTTTTACCCGATGTCTACGTTGATTGCGAGGTTTGCCAGGGCAAACGCTACAATGAAGAGGCGCTTGAAGTTCATTACAAAAATAAAAACATATACGAAGTGTTGGAACTAACAGTTGAGGAAGCACTTAAATTTTTTGAAAATATTCCGCAGATCAAACAGAAACTGGAAACAATCTACGATGTCGGTCTTGGCTACATTCATCTGGGCCAGCCGGCTCCTACTCTTTCCGGCGGTGAGGCACAGCGTGTCAAGCTGGCAACCGAGCTTTCCAAACGGGCTACCGGCCGGACTTTATATATTTTAGATGAACCCACAACCGGCTTGCACTTTGCCGATATCGAACGCTTGCTACTGATCCTCAAAAGGCTTGTTGCAACCGGTAACACGGTAATTGTCATCGAACATAATCTTGATGTAGTAGCCAACGGTGATTGGATAATTGATTTGGGGCCTGAAGGCGGCGATGGTGGGGGTCAAGTGGTGGCAACCGGCACTCCCCATGATCTTGCTAGGGTAAAAACTTCTTACACAGGGCAGTTTTTAGCTCGGGCTCTCCATACTTGATACAAAATACAAAATACCCGATACTATTGCCATGCGTATCCTCGCCCGCGCCATTATCACCTTCTCGTTTATAGTTTATGGTTTATTGTTTATGGTTCCCGAAGCGCTCGCTGAAGGAGAATTTGAAACTGATTATGATGTTACTTATTCGGCAGAAACCAGCGGTAAAACTACGGTTACCCAGAATATAACGCTTAAAAATAAAACACCTAACTTTTACGCCGACAAATTTGAGCTTAAAATCGGCTCAACCAAAGTTCATGATGTAACTGCCAGTGACGCGACAGGATCGCTTCAAACAGAAGCAAAATTCGAAAACAACCTAACGACCATCGCCGTTATCTTCAACCAAAAGGTTATTGGCACCGGCAAAAGCTTATCATGGACATTAAACTATACATCAGACGAACTTACTACAAAAAGCGGCCAAATATGGGAAGTTTCAATTCCGCGCCTTGCCAGATCCACCGACATCGGCAAGTACGATGCCAAAGTAGTTGTTCCAAGGCCTTTCGGGCCCAAGGCTTTTGCTGTTCCTACGCCACTGGAGGAAATTACCACTGGTTCCTCCCAAGCCTATTCATTTAACAAAGACCAGCTGCTGGAATCCGGCATATCAATGTCATTTGGCGAAAAACAGGTTTTCTCCTTTAAGCTGGACTATTTTCTGGAAAATAATAATGTGACGTCTCAAATAAAAGAAATTACACTACCCCCCGACAACAACTACCAAAAAATAGTTTTGGAAAAGTTAGAACCCGAACCTTTGGATGTTGTGGTTGACGATGACAACAATTTTGTGGCCCGATACAAACTGCCAGCCAGAGGCACACTCAGTGTAGTAGCCGAAGGTTTTGTCGAAGTATTCCACAAACCTTTTAGAAATATCTACAATCCACTGACAGCTGAAGAAAAAAGTAGCTATGTTCAACCCCATCGATATTGGGAAACCGATAACGGTTTTATAAAAGACAAAGCTAGTGAACTAAAAACTCCTGAAAAAATCTACGAGTTTGTCGTCAATTTCCTAAGCTACAGCCAGGACCGGCTGAACCAGCCTGAAATATTTAGAAAAGGGGCCCAGTCGGCTGTGGCAACTCCTAACGATGCCGTCTGTATGGAATTTACTGACCTTTTTATTGCCATAGCCAGAGCAGCTGGCATTCCCTCCCGCGAAGTCACCGGCTTTGCCTATACGCAAAATGAAAGGCTGCGCCCAATTTCCCTTACGTTAAATGCAGGCGATGTTCTACATGCCTGGCCGGAGTATTGGGATGATGAAAAAGGCTGGATTCAGATTGACCCTACTTGGGGATCAACTTCAGGTGGGCTGGACTATTTCAATAAATTGGATTTCAATCACGTCACTTTTACCCAAAGAGGCAAGTCGTCAACAAGTCCCCTGTCTCCGGGTGCGTTTAAGAAAAAAGGACAGGAATCACAAAAAACAGTTTTTGTTGAATTTGCTCATGAGTTGCCTCAAGCAACTATTAACCCGCAACTGTCACTTAACTCGCCCAAAAAGGTAATCTCTGGCATACCCACAAAAGTTGAAAGCACAATCAAGAATCGCGGCAGCACCTCCATTATTGATCAAAACTTAACACTAACAACTTCAATCCTGAAAAACTCAACTGCGGATAATTTTGCAATAAAAATATTACCGCCATTTGCTACCAGGTCATATGACTTTCGCCTAACAAGCGGCAATCTGCTGCTTACCAGTTCTGACACCCTTATTTTGAGTTACGCCGAAACCGAAATTTCCAAACCAATTACTATTCGGCCGTTTTACAATCTCTTTTTCTCAACGCTCTTTGTTTCATCAATAGGTTTAATTGCCACGATTGTATTTATAGGACTAATAATCTATAGAAAATTCGCAAAAAAGAACAGGCCTTTAATACCCCTGACAAAAATTTTCTAAATTCGCTAAAATCAATTCCTGTGAAAAAATTTAACAACAAAATAAGAAAGATTCCTGATGAACCAGGTATCTACAAATTCATAGATGAAAGTGGTCAAACAATTTATATCGGTAAGGCTAAATCGCTAAAAAAGAGGGTTTCTTCATACTTTACAAATAAAAAGCTTGGGCCAAAGACCGACCTGATGGTTTCAAAAATTGTCGATATTAAGTTCACCAAAGTTTTTTCGGAATTTGAAGCCCTACTCCTTGAAGCCGAAGCAATTAGATTGAACCAGCCCTTCTACAACATACAGGCCAAAGACGACAAAAGTCTTTTGTATATCAAAATATCGGCTGGCGACATACCGCTCATTTCAACAGTAAGAAACGAAAAGCCAAAACAGGGAGTTTTTCTAAAAGGTCCGTTTCCAAACTCGGCAGCAGCCAAAGATATCCTAAAAATCGTCCGAAAAATTTTCCCTTATTGTCACCACAAAAATCCTAAAAAGCCTTGTTTATTCGTCCATCTGGGTCTATGCCTATATCCGTATACATCAGATGCTGAAAGAAAAAAATACCTCAAGATTATTTTACGAATAAAAAAACTATTGCGAGGCAAGAGCACTCAGCTAATTCGCGAACTTAAAGCCGAGATGACAGCCGCATCTCAGCTTCAGAAGTACGAGCAGGCAACTGAAGTCAAAAAGAAAATTGAGCAGCTGGAATTTTTAACAACTACTTACCACGCACCTAAAGAGTTTTTAGAAACCCCGACTCTCGTTGACGACCTTACGCTCCAAAAGCTAAAAAAACTCCAAAAATGTCTCGATCTTAAAAACCTGCCCAAAAGAATTGAATGCTACGATATTTCTAACTTGCAGGGTAAATACGCAACAGGATCAATGGTCGTATTTCAAAATGGTAAGCGCTTCAAAGAAGACTACCGAAGGTTTAGGATCAAATTTGTTAAAAAACCAAATGATTACGCGATGCTCAGGGAAGTACTGCTGAGACGCTTGAACAATAATTGGCCCAAACCCGATCTGGTGATTATCGACGGTGGCAGGGGTCAGCTAAACAGCGCGCTGAGTGCCATTTCAAAATCCAAACACCGCCCACACGTAATCTCAATTGCCAAAAGGTTTGAAGATATATATATATCCGGCAAAGTTTTACCACTGTCCCTGCCCAAAGAAGATATTGCCAGACAACTTGTTGAAGAAATCAGGGATGAGGCACACAGGTTTGCAATTAATTACCATCGCCTGCTTCGCGCCAAAAGCTTTTTGGGAAAAAATTTAACCTTGCATTGACAAAAAGTAAGATGTAACAATAAAGCTACCACTTTTAAATACTTTGATGCGCCACATCTTAAAGTCGATTCTAATTACCATTGCCACAGTCTATATTGCTTTCACTCTTGTGCCCACTATCGACTTTGGCGCTGATCCCACAAATATTTTGGTCTTTATTGGCGGGCTCTGGGTAATTTCGCAAATTATTAACCCTATTTTTTCTATCGTTCTTTTACCAATTAATTTACTGACGTTTGGTTTACTTTCGCTGATTCTCAATATTGCTTTTGTTTTTGCACTCATGAATTTTCTGCATGGTTTTACTGTGAGAGCCTACAATTTTCTGGGAGCTGATGTTCAAGGTGTAATTCTTCCAGGCTATAATTTTACCCAAGTTTTCACGGTAATTCTTGTTGCCATTATTATTACGTTCCTTCAAAAAACTCTCCATTTAATCTTCGAGTAAAATAAGTTCACTAGCGCCAGATAAACTTTTAAGTTAATATACGCTTCATATGTTCAAAAAGTTTATGAGAAATTATCTGGAACTGCCGAACAAAAGCAACAATGTTGTTTGTCTAGGGGGCGGTATTGGTACAGCCCAAGTTCTCAAAGGCTTGCGTAATTTGCCAATTAATCTAACAGCTGTCGTTTCTATGGCAGATGACGGGGGTTCTGCAGGACGCATCAGGCGCGCTTTTGCCGTACCGCCTCCCGGGGATATAGTTAATTGCCTGGCAGCTCTTTCCGATGAGGAATCAATTCTCAAAGACTTATTTGTTTATCGCTTTGCCGGCAAAAGATACGGCAAAGATACCGATATTGGAGGGCAAAAACTGGGTAATCTGATTTTTGTTGCTTTAACCGATATTTACAAGGGGGATATTAACAAAGCTCTTGTCGAATTTTCAAGAATTATTTCATCAAAGGGCAAAGTTCTGCCGGCAACCACCGGCGACGTCAATATTTGGGCAAAAACTTTCGATAATAAAAGAATTTACGGTGAACAAAACATCGACTTAGGCAAATATAATGGTTCAAAAAAATTAAAAGAAGTACACCTTGATCCGCAGAATGCCCAAGCTTATCTTCCTGCCGTAAGAGCAATCGCGGGTGCCAATTTAATTATCGCGGGCCCGGGCGATCTGTTCAGCACTGTTTTGCCGGTTCTAATAGTTAAAAGAATAAGAAAAGTTCTGGAAAAATCCAAAGCCCATAAAATATTTATAATAAATACTACCAACAAACCATTCGAAACTGTCGGCTATAAAGCATCAGATTATATTGGGGCGCTAGCTAAACATATTAATATGAACATTTTTGATACAATACTTGTCAACACGAATCAAAAACCTAAGATACCTACTAATATAAATTACAAATATGTTGAATATGATAAAGAAGCTATGAAAGGCCTCAAAGGCAAAATCGAGAGCGGCGACTTCGTAAACAGCCAATATCCGCTGCACCATGATAGTGATAAAGTGGCAACATTCATTAAAAACCTAATATCATGAAAGAAGCATTGCTAATAGTACAAATTATAATATGCGTTTCCCTCATTGGTATCATCCTAACCCAGTCCAGGGGTGGCGGCTTGGGCACTGCTTTCGGAGGTTCGAGTCAAATTTACAGGTCGAAAAGGGGGATAGAAAAACTGTTTGTCTACCTTACAATCGCTCTTACCTTGTTATTTTTTATAGTCTCAATAGTACAGCTTCTCATATAATCAATGTCACTGCTGGCGGTTCCTACAAGAAGGTTCAAATTCTGGCTGCGCTTAAGCATGGCCTATTTACAAAGATACCAGATGAGGCTGGCAATTTCTCTAGTTACAATCATATTTTTAATTCTTGCTACCGTCAGCATTTGGCCAAAGTTTTCAAGGACAAACATTGTAGCAATCGGCTACATAGGATCTCACACCATAGAAACGATTCCCACAGAAATACTCTCCCTTGCCACCCAACCGTTAATTAGTAATAATGAACAAGGACGACCCGTACCCGCACTGGCTTCGCATTGGACAGTTTCCGACGACGGCAAAACCTACATCATCTTTCTCAAGGATAATCTTAAGTGGCATGATGAAACTTTGGTTGATACAAGCAACATCGCAATCGCCATCACCAATATAGAAATAACAGCACTCAATAACAAAGCTATTGAATTCAAATTACCCACATCAATCGCCTCTTTTCCGCAAGCCCTTAATAAACCTGTTTTTAAAACTAAAACCTTCTACGGCACAGGCGTTTATCGCATTGTTAAAATTGATACAGTAGATGACGTTGTCAAGAAAATAATACTGCACCCAAAAGACACCAGCCTGCCGCAAGTTGAGATTAAGTTCTACCAGACGCAACTTCAGGCAGCCAACGCACTCAAAATAGGTGAAGTCAAGGTAGCTGAAATTGCAAACGGCGAAGATTTTAACAACTGGCCGAATTTATCGGTCAATCGGCAAACAGATTACACGCAAACTCTTACACTTTTTTTCAACACCCAGGATGAGAATTTATCCTCGAAAGATCTAAGGCAGGCACTGGCATATGCCATCGACAGCAGTCGATTTGACGGCGAGCAAGCACACAGCCCTATACCGCCAAACAGCTGGGCTTACAATGAAAATACAAAGAGATACAGCTACAACACTGGCAAATCAAAAGAGTTGTTAGCCAAACTTCAAACAGAGAATATCAATCTGAAACTCAGCGTATTGCCTGGCCTTGAGAAATTGGCTCAGAACATAAAACAGGATTGGGAGACAATTGGTATCAAGGTTAATATAGAAAATGTTCAAACTACTCCTGAAGATTTTCAAATAGTTTTAGCCGTCAATGAACTGATGCCGGATCCCGATCAGTATGCTCTATGGCATTCGACGCAAACCGCAACAAATATCACCAAATACAAAGATGTCAGAGTTGACAAATTGTTAGAAGACGCTAGATCAACGAGTGTCGAAGCAAAACGCAAAGAGCTCTACTTTGATTTCCAAAAATCTCTCATGGAAGACCTTCCCGCCGCTTTTCTCTACCACCCCTATAAATATAATGTTGTTTACAAAAATATCGAATCTCTTCTAAAAAAACTTCCCACTTCTTAAAACGCTTTTCCAGTTTTAAATTATGCGCAGTTCTCGAGTAAAGACGTTCACAATTGAACCAATCCTCGTAGATTTGAACAGGCTTTGCAGCGTCTTTAAAAACATTGTTGAGTCTTTATACTTATAAAGTCTTGTTTTTTTATGTTGACATGAAGTGTTATGATGTATGATTGAAAGGAGCACCACTTATGCCAAATTTTAATTTGGACGACTTGCCCCAAACAATACTTGTAAAAATAGAACGAACTCCCGAGGGGAATTTCATAGCAGAACTCCCTGAGCTTAAGAAGGTTTTTACGCAAGCTGAAAATTTAGAGCTTCTTGATTCTGCTATCAATGATTTAATAATGTCATATTTTGATGTACCGAAGAAGTATCAAAGTGCTATCTGGTACAAAAAAACTGAATCTAAGTCAGAAGCAGATAAAATAAATGTCCCCCTACATTTCCAGATTCTTGTACCCCGCGATTTTCAACATAAGTGACACCAACCCCCAAGTTTGGATCAAAAGACTTAGTAAATTGCGTCATTGGGTTAGGATTTACACTCCATAGAAAACAAACTGGCACAAGTCACATTAAATATGATTGCCCTAAAGGTATTAAAACAGAAGCTGGATTTCGGCCTTTTATAATGATTCAAATGGGGCACAAAGTTTATGATAAAAATGCTTGCAGTCGTTACTTAGGGGAACTTAAAAAATTTGGCTTTACTGAAGAAAAAATACTTTCCTGCTTAAAATAAGCCGTATTATTTGCTCCTTGGACGAATTGAACCGCCACTTTAGACCACTATGTTAAGCTGTTCAGGTATATTCTAAACCTAATTACCTCTCTAGTCGACAATATTGGACGCTATTCAAACAATTTTAGGCCCAGCAGATATTAATTTTCCTTTGATCTAAACACTTTTAAGCCAATTTACCCTTGTATAAGACCCTATAGTTGAGCTATAATATATGCTAATGGGATATTGCCTACTAGCCGCCAAAATGGCGGTTTTTTAGAAACTTGAAGTTATGAAAAACATAAGAAACATTGCAATTATTGCCCACGTAGACCATGGCAAAACCACGCTGGTGGATGCCCTGCTTCGGCAGTCCAAGACTCAAATGAAAAAGGAAGTTGCCCAAAAAAACCTGATTATGGACAGCAACGAACTGGAAAAAGAACGGGGCATTACTATTTTTTCCAAAAACGCATCCGTTGTTTATAAAGGCATAAAAATTAACATTATAGACACGCCTGGCCATGCCGATTTTGGTGGCGAAGTGGAAAGGGTTCTTTCGATGGTAGACGGTTGCCTGCTTTTGGTGGATGCGCAAGATGGTCCTATGCCGCAAACACGGTTCGTCCTAAAACAGGCCTTAAAGATGAAGCACAAAATTATCGTAGTTATTAACAAAGTAGACAAAACAAGCGCCAGAGTAGGCTTTGTGCTAAACAGAATTTTTGATTTGTTCGTGGAACTCGGGGCAGATGAAAAGACAGCTTTTTTTCCGGTTATTTATGCTGTTGCCAAAGAAGGCATTGCTAGTTTAACTTCCGAATTATCGTCTATGCATGACATTGCACCTATTTTTGATTCCATTATTGAGCATATACCCGAGCCCACAGGTGACCCAAACAAGCCATTGCAGGCATTAGTTTCCAATATCACCTATGACAACCATAAGGGCAGAATTGCAATTGGCAAAATTTATAACGGAACTTTAAATGTAGGTGAGCAAGTGGCCAGAATAAGCCGCGAAGGCGCGCTTACCAAGACTACAATTTCTACGCTTGCCACCTTCGTTGGCCTGGAAAAAGTTGATGTAAAAACGGCAGAAGCCGGGGATATCGTAGCGGTTTCCGGCAATGCCGAAATAACAATTGGGGAAACTTTGGCAGACGCCCAAAACCCCGCCGCACTGCTGGTTTTAAAGGTAGAAGAGCCAACCATACGTATGGCTTTCAGCACTAACAACTCGCCACTCGCCGGCCGCGAGGGAAAATTGAATACAGCTCGCCAGATTAAAGAGCGACTTTACAAAGAATTGGAAACAGATGTTGCGCTGAAAGTTGAAGACGGGCCAAAAGATGATCCTGCCTCGCCTGCGTCGAGTCAAGGAGGGTGGATTGTCTCCGGCAGAGGAGAGCTTCACTTGGCAATTTTTATAGAAAGGCTTAGGCGTGAAGGTTATGAGTTTCAGGTGGCAAGGTCGCAAGTAATTACAAAACTTGTAGACGGCAAAAAACTTACCCCCTATGAGCAGGTGTTCATCGAGGTTCCCGAACAATATTCAGGTAATGTTATGCAAAAGATGGGTTCAAGGCACGGTCAGTTGGTAGACATGAAAACAGAGGGGGGAGTTGTCTATTTCGAATTTATAATTTCTACCCAAGAATTATTTGGCTACAGGAGCGAATTTATTGCAGACACAAAAGGCGTTGGCATAATCAACACCCTCTTTTACGAATACAAAGCTGAGACTAGCAGCACTTATACACGTGGCCACGGGTCGCTCGTCGCCCACGAAAGTGGGGTAACCAAAACTTACGGCCTTATCAATGCACAAGACAGAGGGTTGATCTTTGTTAACGCGGGCGAAGTAGTATACAAAGGGCAGGTTATTGGCAAAAACGCAAGGGAAGAAGATATCAGAATTAATGTCTGCCGCGAAAAGAATTTGACCAATATGAGAAGTAAAGGGGAAGATGTAGCCGCCCGGCTTAAAACGCCGGTTAAAATGGGCCTCGAAGAGGCATTGGAATATATAGATGATACGGAACTTGTAGAAGTTACCCCTAAAAACATCCGCATCCGCAAAATCGTTTTGGATGAGGTAGAACAAAGGCGAAACCGAATGCTCAATAGAAATTAGACCCCTTTTCGCTAATCTAGATATACGTAATTTGGGTGGTTGACGGGACTTGAACCCGCGACATCCGGCTCCACAAGCCAGCGCTCTACCAACTGAGCTACAACCACCTCGTTCGGTAAACTCACGATGATTCTTTAGCAGGATAAGGTCTACCGAGTTTTATTAAATTTTCCTTCTTTTCTCGTCTCCACCTCTTTATCTGAAACTCCCTTTTAAAGGCTTGGTTCAAATTAGAATATTTTTCCACATAGACTAGTTTCACTGGTAGCTTATTCTTAGTAAACAAAGACCCATTACCTTTGTTATGCTCTCCAATACGCCTTTTAACACTAGTTGTTCTACCCGTATAAAGTGATCCATCTGCGCATCTTAGAATGTAGACATATCTTATCATTCAAAACTTGTCGAACCCACATCATGGTGAGCTTGTCGAACCAGTACGCCTGGAGGGACTCGAACCCCCAACCGATCGCTTAGAACGCGACTGCTCTGTCCGATTGAGCTACAGGCGCTCCTCGTTACACTCGGAGTAAACTATTCAAACCTTAATCTAAACTAAAACCTATTTGCTTTGATAAAACTTGCCATGATTCTGGACTCGAACTTCCACTCGCCGCTCAATTATAACAATAATGAGGTCATAGATCCTGAGTGTAATTGAAGGGCTAAAATTCTAGCATTTGACGTCTAGCTAAGATCAGTAATCTCGGAGTGAGGTAACTTTAACCCCTTGCGGTTTTCCCTGATGTTTTATATTCTCCGTTACTAAAACAGCATTTTCTTGTTGTGCCAGTGCAATAAAACTTGCATCATAATAAGTTATGCCGGCTTGCTGAGCAATTTTATAAGTTTGTCTGGCCAATTCTTCTGACTCTGAGATAAACTGAATTGGATAGCTATAAAGTGAACTTATGGGAACTATAATTTCTTTTGCGGTTAACTTCTTTTTTAATAAAAGCACATTTCCAACTTCATACTTAGCCAATTCGGGAGCTATAAGTTCTATTTCTCCTTTTAATGTATTTGTTAAAATCCTGTCTGCTTTCTCAATATCCTTCTCGTCTGTCGAATTGAGCCATTTAACAATCACTGAAGAGTCCACGACTAATGTTGAAGTCATGGTTAATGTGAACGTCTATCCTGATTTATAAACTCTACTGCACTACCTCTACCACGACCTTTAATAGCACGGGATCTTTTAACCATCGCCCAAATTTTATCCCAATCATATTCTTTTTTATGAGGTTTGATCACAATTTCATCAGGTTCGACTAAAGAAATGGAAACAGCAGACATAGGACTAACCCAATTTACCAATTTGCGGATAGAATCAGGAATAGTTAATTGTCCTCTGTTTCTAATAATGCTAACTGCTTTCATTCTCTCAGATTATAAGCAGAGCTTTTCTGCGAATAAACAAAGCTTGTAGTCTTCACTACGTTCAGATTATCAGAAAATCAGAAAATTATCAATGAGGAAAACTTCATGAGCGCCTTAGTGAACGACGCCCGAACCTATTATACCAATTTAGAAGCTAGTGAACTAGAATTCTACAGAAATGCTTATAAATTGGCTTAATAGGTGTATAATATGGCCTAAATCTGTCTAGAAAGGCAATTATGGTAGAATGACCAGACTTCTTAAATATACCTCTATCTCGCCGACGTCTACTTACTTTAGCAGGCTTAGGTGTTACTTATGAATTACTAACTTCTGCTTGTGGAAAAGAAGAACCCAAATATGAAGAAATATGGAGTTTTGGAATGGAAGGTACTAAATCACCAATAGATAATGTTATATATGGGGATGGTCCAATGGCAGTATATAAAGCAATAATCACAAAGGAAGGAATATTCATTGACCCTATGGTTAAGGAGAGTGAAGGTTTACCCACTCCAAATCTTGTATTAGATCTTAAAACTGGTAAAGTTATTGGAGAATTTGATGAGTATTTTAGGATGGAATGGTATTTTAACAATAGTATTTATAGTTGGGTTACTACTTCAAGATTAGATACCGTTTCAAAAAAAGTCGTTTGGGAACGGCGTGATGTTTTAGAACCCGAATTATATGATTCTGGTGTAATAAAAGGTAAATTTAGTAAGAATGTATACGTATTTATTGATGCGATTACTGGAGAAACGATTAGTGAGCCTAAACAATTGGGTAATTTAGTCAGACCTCGTCATATCCTACGTCATGACGAAATATATACAGAAACTTTCGATGGAATTAAATATACTTTTACACCTGTAGTGTACTCCGGAAAGTATGATACTTATGGAGGTCATGGGGGTCTTCCACCAGATATCGACTCGGGATATGGAATTACTGCTGAACGAGAAGTTTCTAAAAAATCAGGTTCTTAAAAATAAACCTTTCGTCGCTAAATAGGAAATTCTTGATAAAAAAGGGATAAATCTCGGCTCGAACCCAATAAAGAGTTACTACAAGGCTCCAATCGTTTCAATTCCTACGAAAGTAAAATCTTGAGCGGGTGAAGAGAATCGAACTCTCGTGTCCAGTTTGGAAAACTGGTGTTCTACCATTGAACTACACCCGCAAGAAACCTAGACATTTTACCAAAAAACCCCACCTTATACTAATTGAAATAAATTGTTAAATTTGCTATTTTAAACAACTAATGGCGCACGAAAGAGAACATCTCGCTTTACGGCAACATCTAGGCTTGCAAACAGCTAAGACGGGCCAAGACGTTATGAGGGTAGTAAGAAGTTTACCTGGAAGAGAAGGCCCTACTGACCCGGTACCTTTTATGCAGAGATATTTTGAAGTTGAGGGGATCAATGTTAGAACAGAAATAGTTAAGTATCCTAATAGTAACAAGGTTCTCATTCTTGCGCCAAATCATTTTAGTAGAAGGAGAGTTTTTACAACACAAGAATCATGGTACGCACTAGTACTAACAACACTGGCTGCTAAGCAGGCATGCATATCAACGTCACATGTAGCATGGTTTTCGTTAAGATTAAATTCACATAGACTCGAGAGGTTTGATAGAAAAAAGTTCAGGGAGACACAAAACGCAGCCATAAAGGCATTTCAATGGATTCCCGTTGAGCTAAATGGGGAAGGGAGATTGAAAAATCTAGGTGAAATGGCCGGGATAACAAAAAATGCCTCAGACAGCGGACAACACATTGGTTATTTCCCTGAACAGAAACCGTCTCATACATTAGACAGATACCATAACGCGTTTCCAAAATTTCTTAAGTTTATGCAGCTATTAGATCATCCAATCCAAATTATACCTACTAGCATTCACTTTGAAGGAAAAACCGGCCACGCTACGTTTGGATGTCCAATTGATTTTAATACAGATACAGATATCAATATCACTGCCAGATGCACTATGATTGAAATAGCCAGAAATTTACCTTCTAAACTTCGCGGTCACTATAAAAAAGCTGCAAGTTCTACAACAATCGGCAGGTGATCAGAAACTAAAACTTGCGGAACTTTTATAGACACAAGCCTAAAATGAGGAGAAACAAAAACGTAGTCAATTAAATAACCCCTTGGAGCAATTTTGTGGATCTTGGGATGGGTTGTCTGAACGACACTCGATCCAAGCATTAAATTGTCGGCAACTTTACTTATCAAGCTAACAGTTTTACTGTCAGGTGTATTATTTAAATCCCCTCCAAGAATAAAAGGGACTTTTAAAGAACCTAAATAGTTGGCAACCAGCCTTGACTGACGCAGAGTTTCTGCCGTGTCAATTGGCGGAGCAGTCC
>Ga0209210_1002213_pt1 | contig 14528 bp, 12 predicted proteins | sample RifGroA1_FD_183991 | JGI IMG/M metagenome (GOLD analysis project Ga0209210, IMG submission 183991) | Contaminated groundwater microbial communities from Rifle, Colorado, USA - Rifle Groundwater A1 (SPAdes) (version 2) | ecosystem: Environmental > Aquatic > Deep subsurface > Groundwater >...
GCTATACTTTATCTTTCTCTTTCGTACCTTTTAGCAGTTCCAAGCAGTCAACTTCAAAATCAATTCCTGATATTTACCTCAATAGCACTTGGACTGATTGTATGGATATATGTTATATATTGGCTTGTCCAGCTGATTAAAAAATAATATCAATGTACAAACTATTTATTTTGATGAACTTACTTTAATTTAAAACTTGAATGAAAAATTTAGTCTGGGCGGTTGGAGCATTAATAATAATTATTGCCGCAATTTTTTTATTAACGGCGCAAAACAATAGTGAAAAAGATACAATTATTCCATCACCTATATCAATAACATCACCCTCACCTCAACTAATGACTAATCAATCAACACAATCAGCAGAGACTTTGCCATTTCCAGTTCTTAGCCAAGGTGAGTTCAATGGAAGAAAGGTAAGAATATCAACAGCAAAAGGAGATACTGAAATTGAGCTTTTTGCCGACAGCCCAATTGCTTCGTCAAACTTTATTCATCTGGTAAATAAAGGATTTTATAATAGGTTGACTTTCCACAGAGTTGAACCTGGTTTTGTTGTACAAGGAGGAGATCCGAAAGGTGACGGGACCGGTGGGCCAGGATATAGTTTCATCGATGAGCCCGTGGTTGGTGATTACGTTCGTGGAGTTGTGGCAATGGCAAATGCCGGCCCTAATACTAACGGCAGTCAATTTTTTATCATGCTTGCTGATGCTCCAAACTTACCTAAACAATATACAATCTTTGGAAAAGTTGTAAAGGGGATGGATGTGGTTGACAAGCTCGAGATTGGCGATGTTATGCGAAAAGCGGAATTCATTTAGTCTTGCACAAATAAGGTTAAAAAAAGATCGATTAATTAGATTAACGAACCAAACCACATTCATTTTTAGTGCAAAAAACTAATTTCATTAGAAATTGTAGACAGGTCATCTTTAAAGCCAAATCCCTCATTTTGTTGATAATAATGTTGTTAATCTTCTTCTTGTTTCAGTATTCGGCTTTTACAAGGCAAACCCAGTCGTTCAGATTTGGTGATGAATCTGAACATCTCACACCCGCATGGATGATTTTAAAAACTAATAAAAAACTCTATCGTGATCTTTCAACAAACCATCAGCCAATTCCGGTGTTTACTTCATTAGTATTTTTAAAAGTTGTTCAATACCAAAACGTATTTATGTTTGTAGAGCGACTTCGACAATTTATGCTGTTTACTTCGTTACTTGGAGCTTTAGTATTAGTTGCGCGGTTGGGATGGGTTGGGCTTATTGCATCCCTTCTTATCGAAACATCTAAATTCTACTTTCTCGGTTATCATTTACTTGCTGAGAGTTTAGTAATTTACCCGATAATGATCTTGATTGGGATTTTATTTAGGCATCTGTTTTTAACAAGTAATCAGGTTGTCAAAGAAGTTAATGTTTTAGAGAATATTATTTTTGGGCTAAGTATCGTATGGGTAGCTTTTTCTCTTCTTCCAGCTTGGCCATTCTTATTGCTATCAACAGTGGCATATTTATCCTTCCAAAAAAAGTCAACAAGATTACTAACTATCTTGGTAATGCTATTTATAACATTGGCGATTTTCTCTGTAATAAGCCCTTACGGTTGGTTTAAAGATACAATAGTCAATAACTTCAAATTTTTTATCCCATACGAATCAGAAGTAAAATCATTTCATTCTTGGATCTTAATAGCCGTATATCCTTTAAGGCAATTCTTAAATTTAGGGAGTGCCGTCGGCTTTTATATTGCGGCTTTAATCATTGTTCTTTTGGCAGCGTTGTTTGTACTTTTAGTAAAAGCCGAAAATAAGCTTTCCTTTTTGCTTAAAGTAGTTTTTCTATACATATTGGTGATCCTGCTGAACGTAAGGGTGACTGAGGTGGATGTTGGTTTTTACACAGCATTCCACGTATTGCCTCAAGTCGCTGTTTTGACAATACTATCCGTTTTATTTTCTAAATTGGCCATATCTAATATTTGGCATAAGTCGCATAAATACCTCTTCTCTGTTCTATTTGCAGCAATTGTAGTTACATTACTAATTTCAAATACAAGGTGGTGGCAGGAGAAAAAGGACAAGATGAATGAACATTTTATCCAATATGGTGAAATTCAGTCGTTAGGTTCTGCCTTAAATGCCTTAAAACTTAACGGTGATAATCTTCTTGCGGGACCATTGGAAGGTTTAATGAATATATCATCGGATATACCGCTTGCAGGAAGACAAACTGCTTATCTTGGGTGGATTTGGCGATCAGAAACATTTCGAGATGAATTTCATAATATGATGCGGGATACACCGCCGACTTTTATATATTTTCCAGCACCACCAGCCGAACTTCAGTCTTATTTGATTAATTATTACACGAGATTCTTACGTAAGGACGGTGGTAAGACAGACACTTATATCTTTACATCTGAAATCACAAGGCGTTCGACAAATCAGTGGAAGGAGTTTGAAGAATTATTTTATAGAATTCCAGAAGAATATAAAACGCTAGGTAGATAAGCTAGAATAAGACAATCTAGTTAGCGTAACCTGCGTCGAATTTTGTAATAAACTCTTTTAGCAGGATTTTCAATTATTAAAGTTTCGTAAATCCAATATTTGGTTTCTTTGGCAACCATCTTGAACTCGTTAATGATCATTGTGAAAAAGTTGTTGGGGGTTAAATCTGCAAACTTCTCTTTTCTTTCCCAAACTTTTGCAAAGAATACAAAAGCATAAAACGCCTGAAAGAGTGAAAGAATCAGGCCGTGAAACCCGTCTTTGTAGCCCTTTTGTAAGAAGAAGGTTTTTAAAAAATCCTCTGTCGGCCAGCGGATTGTATCGTACCAATGAATTTGTCGACCGGATTTAATAAAATTTTCTGTTTCGGATTCTGTATAGGTTTTGTCGAGCTTCTGGATAAATTGAGAAACAGTCTGATAATTATAGTGAACAAGCGGATTTTTGAGTTTTCCTACTTTGCCATCTACCGATAATTTCTCGTGGACGTGTTTTTCGGTAAACTGGCCTTTTCCCCTTTTAAACAATCTTAAATTGTAATCGGGCCACCAGATTGAATGCTGAATCCATTTACCGAAAATGATATTTTTTCTGGGAATTTCGAAACCTAAATACCGATTATCACTGATTACTTGACGGATTTCCACGGATAATTGCTTTGTTACTCTCTCGTCGGCGTCAAGTGAGATTATCCAGTCCCCTGATGCTTTTGAAAACCCAAAATTTTTATTTGTATTTAACATTATCGGGTCGTTTTTTCGGATAAAGATTTTGTCGGTGAATCTTTTGGCGATTTCAACAGTCTTGTCAGTTGATGTGTTGTCGATAACAATGATTTCGTCGGCCACGAGTTTTGCAGATTTCAAACAGTCCTCGATATTATTTTCTTCATTAAAGGCTGAGATGACTACAGTAATCATTTATTAAAAATCAGGGCTTTTACGATAATTTTAGCATCTTCAAGGAGATGTTTTCTTAAAATTGAGATAGAGAGAGCAAGGTAAATAAATGCGCCCAATATAATGGTTAGTGCCAGACCAACGATATTGGATACGTAGGTCGAGGTAATAAGCCTGACAATTAAACACATTAGCGATGAAATTAGCAGCGGCCCAAAAATATTCCTACCTACAGTAATTTTAACTTCTTTTTTAACAAAATAAATTGTGGCAATTGAGGTCATCGCAACTAAGGCTGAGGCGATACCTACACCAATGTAGCCATAAATTAAAACCAGGGGATATGTCAGTATCCATGTGGCGGATGTCCATAGAATCATAAAATTCAATACTATTTTGGGTTTGCCAAGCGCAAAAAGAGTGTTAGTAAAAGTCGTAGAAACTGCAGAAAAGACTGCATTGATTGCAAATAAATAAAGCAGTGGCAATGCGGGTTCCCATTTTTGATACCTTGGAATAACTTCTAAAAGTTTTGGAGCAACAGCTATCATTCCAAATATAGACGGATAAGCAAGGTATGTTACAAAAAATAGAGATTTTTCGATTGCTTTTCCTAATTCATACTTTTGTGATTGCAAGCGAGAATAGGCCGGGAATGTTACTTTGTTGACGTTATCAACTACAAATCTTATGGGAAGAAGCGACCACTTTTGAGCCCAACCGACATAGCCGATCTGAGCAAATGATAAGATTTTACCCAAAAAAATCGTAAGTAGATCGTCTTTAGCTAGTGCAAGAAGGCTATTTGTCTGAAACGGAATTCCAAAAGATATAAGTTTTCTGGCGTTTTCAAGATTAATACCTATACCTGGTTTCCACGGGGAAAGAATATAAATAAGTATTAGCCCTATGAAGCCCCTTGCCAAAACTGCCCAGCTGAAGGCGGAGATCCCGAAATTTAAGTAAGCAAGAATAACTGCTACCGAATAAAAGATGAGATTCTCGGCGATATGAGGAAGAATTAATCTAGTAAAATTGAGTTTTCTTTCTAAGATGATAGAAGGTATCGTTTTGAGAGAAGATAAGACAAGTGAAAAAATCAAGACTCTTAGAAGTAAAAGGCCTTCTTTATCAAGATTATAAAATTGGGCGATTTTCGAGGAAAAAATCAAACCTATAAATAGCAGGAAAAAAATGATTGCCTGTTGAATAGTAAAAGTTGAAACCAAGTCTTGCCGGGTGGGTTCATCTTTTTTTTGAACTAAAGCTGCAGCAAGACCAATGTCTGAGAAATAAACAAAAAAATTGAGTATTGCCGAAACTACGAAAAATATACCGAAAATTTCCGGCGATAAAAGAATTGTCAGCATAAAAGTGCCAAAGAAAGTGAAAATCTGTACGAAAATAGTTCTGAGAGTTAAGGTTACGACTCCGGATACTGCTCTTCTTTTAATAAGTTCGGTTTCTAATTCTTGGGAAATATTAACCATTTTTTAAAGGTTAGCAAAATTACTAAGGCAATCGAAAATAAACTTAATAAGTTTGCCGTTGATCTTACTTTTGTGTTTTTAAACTCCACTTTAACATTATGGTTCCCTTTTGGGATACTAAGACTAATTAATTTTAAAGGATTTTCGTCATTTATCGACAAAGGAGAGTTATCTAAATGCGCTTGCCATCCCGGAAAATTTACGACGTTAACTCTTACCTGAGAATCTTCTGGAGAATTTAGAGAAAAAGAAACTTTGTGAGGTTTAATATTCAAATTATTAATTTGAGTGGTGCTATTTGATACTTCTACTTTTTCCTGAGGTATATCATGTTTTTGAATGGGCACCTCATTTGCGCCGAGCTCATTTTTGACAAGTTTTATGCCTTTTGGCAAATATTCAAAAGAAGTTCTTGATACATTCCAATTAATAGTTCGTTTTGAAGTAGCAATTTCATTAGTTAAGTCTGGGCGATAGGCTTGGGGTTTAAAAAATTTCAGATTTGGTGCAAATAGAAAATAAAGCAAGATCGGCAAAACAATAACTTTTAAAACCGACAATCTCAAAAGGTAAACTGCGCCGCCTGCGAGTATTGAAGAAAACAGGGCTGTAAAAGTTAAAAAGCGCCATGGGAATTGTAGATAAGCCAAGGGTTTAACAATATCCCAGATGAATTTTGAGTAAGAGACTGTCATGAAGGCAGAAAAAACAAGCATGATGAAAAAAATAAATGGTAAATGGTAAATGGTAAATAGTGACTTGAATTTGTGGCGATTTTTAAGCCAAGCGAGAAAAGCAAGAATGACAGCAGCAATTGAGGTTAATATGTGGATCTTGCCTATTTTAAAAGAGATGCCGTCAAGAAGCCCTGCTGATGAACCGCCGAAACCCCATGTCCAATTCCATAGTTGTTGGGGATAGACAAAATGAATTTTGTAATCTGCAAGGTTTGCCAAAAGTAACTGGTCAACTATTGTGTACTTTTTTTCAAGAAGAGCGGGAATCCAGAAAAAGGCAGACAACAACAAACTATAAACAAAAGACAATAAACTATAAACGATTAACTTTTTCTTACTTTCTGATTGAGATATCAAATAAATCATAAAGATTGGCAAAAGGAGCATAAACGGCAGAAAGATTAAATTGTGGGTAATCATTAAAAGAGCAAGAAAGATTGCTGAAGTGTAGATATATATAGACTTACTAGTTTTATAGAGTTTATATAAAGACCAAAGGATTGCAGGAAGCCAGACAAATGAAAAACTTTCTGCAAGAGCTCCTCTAACGTAAACGTCCAGGGCTCGATATGGTACAACCATATAAAAAAGACTACTAGTTAACCCTGCAAGTCGGCCCCATAGATCCTTAATAAAAACATACATAGTAATGCCCGACAGCAAGATACTCAAGTAAAAAACAATTTTGATACTGTCAATAAATCCATAACCTGTTAAGTGGAAGATTTCTCCTAGCATATAGACAAAGGGCGGATAGAAAACAAAAAGCGGGTAGCCGTAGCCAAAACCCAGTTCATCTACCCAACGAACCGGAAACTGACCGGATGCTAGTGATTTGTCAAAAAGAAAAAGTCTTGCAACTTGCTGGTCATCGTGCATCGTGTTGAGACCGGGCTTAACAAGAGGTAATGAAGTGAGAATTGATGCAAAAAGGATGATTAATACAATAATTAAATTCTTGATCATTTATAAAATGTCTTAACTTCATCACTATTATAAATGACCTGAAATGCATTTTGATCCATCAATGATTGGATTATTTGCTTGTTAGAATCAGAAATCTCAATCGCCAGATTAAAAGGTAGGAGCGGATACTTGTCCTTTGTTAAATCAACATATTCTCTGGATAAATTTTGTTCCGCTGTTATCCAATGTATTTTTCTGTTTAGAGAAATTGTAATCCATGAGGAAGTTATCCAGGTGACGACAACTAATGATGTTAAAATGGCAGCGTTTTTTTCTTTACTTTTTGCCATAAAAAGGCTGAATGCATGTCCTAAAAAGATAAAAACCATGAAAGACGAAATAGTTAAATAGTACGGGAAAGAGTGACTGGGTAAAATTAATACCGGAACTAAACCTATAACTAATAGTAGAAAAGCAGCAATTGCTAATTTGAAAATTTTCTTACTCATGATTGACGTTAAAATCCTAAAGATAATCAGTAAATTGATGAGGAGCAATATCAAAATGTAAGGGAAAAAGTCTTTAGCAGCTTTCCAAAAAATGTGAGTAATTTGTAATTTGGATAAAACTATTTGATATTTTAATTCTTCAGGTAAGTTGAAGAGCCACAAAATATACCATAATAAATTTTTCAGCATTCTTTGGTCCGTTGCTATCGAATATTCCCCCTGAGAAGGAATTGGTGAAATAAATATTCTTAGAACTAAATATATAGCTGTGATAAAAATAGATAGAATTAGTATTAAATGATTCTTGAAATAACTAAAATTAAATCTCTCATTGAATATGAAATCTAGAGTAAGAACCGCAGCTGTAAATAAAATTGCAAATTCATTGGACGCCAATGCAAATAAGAAAAGGGCTAGCGTTCCTATCGCATTATAAATAGATCTAGTTTTTTTAAAATTCAGGTACAAGATCAAAGAAAGTATGAAAAACATAAAGCCTATTGTGTTCCAAGTTAATGATAGCCATGATAAGGACATAAAATGAAAAGAGGCTGTAGCGTAAAGAGCCATTGTGATTAATTTTGCTTTTTTGTTTTTAAATATTAAAAATGATAGGTGACCAATTAGTAATATATTTACAAAATGAAAAAGAAGAGCCATTGTGTGGAAACCGCGTGGATTCAAATCGAATAAACTTCTTCCAAGCCAAAAAAATAGCGGCATGGAGAGAGGCCGCCAGTATATGATATCGGTGCGAAATTCAAAGAAAGACAGCAGATTTCCTGTTCTTACCCAATTGAGAACAAACCAGTCGTCTTGGAAAAAGTAATAATTTAGACTTGGATAAAATAACAAAAAACTGACGGCAAAAATTAATAGGAAGGTTAATAAAGTCAGTTTTTCAATTTTTAATTTGAAATTGCTCGCTGGGAGCGAGTTTCGAGTCGAAAAGGAGATTTTCAATGAATTTTTAATGTTTAAAGATTTAATTTTTAAAATTGATTTATAATATGCAGACATATTTTTTAATAAATTTAAAAATTGTGAATTTAAAATTTATAATTATTTAGGATAGCCTTCCAGCTTTTTTCTAATTGCCCACAGATACCACTTAAAATATTTTGGTAGCCATTTTTTCATGTCGAAACGGGATTCTTTGGCAAGGTAAGTCCAGGTTGTCGGTACTTCTGCAACTTTGTATCCTGAAAAGTATGCTTTGACTGTGAGTTCGATAGCTAATTCGAACCCACCGTCCGACTCTATTTTTACTTTATTTAGAAACCTTTGTGAATAAAGTCTAAAAGAGTTTGTAGCATCATGAATGGGTAATACACCTAGATAGCACAGACTTACTCCAGCGATTCTTGACAAAATTTGTTTGATAATCGGTCCACCAATTTGTTTACCACCCTTCATATATCGCGACGCAGCAATCACATCGTATCCTTGTTCATATTTTTTGAACATCCGATTTAAGACGTTAGGATCGTCAGTTAAATCTGCCATCATTACACAAATTGCCTCCCCATTTGCTTTGGATATGCCGGTTTTTAAAGCGTTGAGAGCCCCTTTGCCGTAGATATTTTTTAAGAGTTTAACATGGGGATATTTTTGCCGGATTCTTTTTACCGGTGGAATAGTTGTGTCGTTATGTATGTCGTAGACTATTAAGAGTTCATGGGGAATTTTTACGGATGATTCAACTCTTGAAATTGTTTTAGTGATAACTGAGCCCTCGTTATAAACCGGCATGACTATTGATAGTCTCATAGAATTGATTTTAGCTCTTTGGGAAATTCGGAACAAGTTTGGGAGTTAATAATTATTAAATAATTATAGTAGGTGCTTTTGCCTCAAATTATGGAGGATTTCATCTTTTCGAAAATTTGCAATTTTGCTAATTTAAACTTAAAATATCAAAAACGAGCCATTTTGTGAATACTCTAATTGTAAAAATCAGGCAACATGCCTTGTCAATAGCATTAATTCAAGCTTGGGTTGCTACTCTTGGTAGCTTGTATTTTTCTGAAATTCGTCATTTTGCGCCCTGTCTTCTTTGTTGGTATCAAAGGATTCTAATGTTCCCGTTGGTTATTATTTTAAGTGTCGCTATTTTAAGACGAGATGAAAAAGTTGCCTACTATGTTTTGCCTTTAGCTACTTTGGGGGCTGTAATTGCCCTTTATCATTACCTTATACAAATGACTACTTTAGCTACTTTTTCCCCAATTTCATGCGGGGCCTTGGGCTCTTGTAGTCAGATTCAGGCTCTTTTTTTTGGTTTTGTAACTATTCCACTTCTTTCTTTAATGGCATTTTTGGTTATTTTGGCAATGATGATTATAATACTTAAGGTTAGTAAAAAATGAATTTTGAAAAAAAACTTCTTATTTTTGTTGGCATTGCTACACTTATTTTCATAATTGCCGGTGCCCTTTTCTTCTCAAGAGAAAAAGAGGAGCAAAATGATCAAACTATAGATCAGGCTCAACTTATTGCTTCGGCAAAACACAATAAGGGAAATCCTGATGCCGCTGTTAAAATAGTTGAATTTGCCGATTTCCAGTGCCCTGCATGTAAAACGGCTTTTCCAATTGTTAAAGATATAGTTGAGAAAAATGAACAACGTGTATTTTACGTGTATCGTCACTTTCCCCTTACTTTTCACAAAAATTCAAAAGTGGCGGCTCAGGCATGTGAAGCTGCCGGTGAACAGCAAAAATTTTGGGAAATGCACGACAGGCTTTATGAAACACAGGAGAGTTGGGCAGACAGCGGAAACGCTAGAGATATTTTTGAAAATTACGCTAAGGACTTGGGGCTTGACATTGAAAAGTTTCGAGAAGATTTTGAGGCATCGGAAAAAATCGTGGAATTAGATTATTCAGAAGGCAATAGATTCGGTATTCAATCTACTCCGACCTTTTTTATAAATGGAAAAAAATATCCAGGGGTGATTTCTGGGTCTGAGCTGCAAAGCATAATTACAAACACAAATTAAACTTAAATATCTCTCCATATCATGTTGTAATCTTCTTCTGGCACATTGTTTTTTCTGGAAAGATGAGATTCGAGTAATTTAACCGTAAATATTATTCTGTTAGTTTTAAAAATATTCCAAACATCACAGATTACACAATTTTTAGAAACTAATTTTTTTATTTTTGAAAAATCCAACTTTTTATAAAATGCGTGATTCGTCGCCAAGAAAATAAGATCAGCGCCTTCTAGTACCTTCTCTATGTCGGTTTGATAGGGAGCTACATATGGGTCATGCAAGAATACATTTGCTCTTTCTCGCTCGAGTGCCTTTTTTACTTTGAAGGCAAGAGATTCCCGAATATCGTCTATTTCGGCTTTAAAAGATAAGCCTAAAATAACGGCCTTTTTGCCTTCAAGTCTATTTCTTTTTCTAATCTGATTAATTAAAAATAGTGGAATTGATTCGTTGATTTTCCAGCTGGTTGCTATAAGATCCGAATAAGGAACATCTCCTACTAAAAAGAAGCCGTCTTTAAAGAGGCATGGGCCACCTGTTAATCCCGGAAGAGCAAGGCCTCCCCTTTTATAGTTTTTATTAACTAGGTCTACTATTTTATAAATATCCCTATGGTAGTTGCCAGCAAGTATCATAAATTCGTTAGCAATTGCAAAATTAATATACCTGTACATGTTTGTAAACAGCTTGGCTAGTTCTGCAGATATATCATCGGAAATATTAACTTCTATTCCAAGGTTTTTGAAAAAAGCGGCGGCTTTTTGTTCGCTTTTTTTATCCACTCCTCCAACTATTTGTGGAATCTGCGAAAGTTCGGTAAGGGATTTACCTTCTGCTATTCTTTCCGGGCAAAATGCCAAAAAGAAGTTTTTACTAACTTCCAGGCCTTTTAAATCATTTATATATGATTTGACATAAGCGGTGGTTCGGGGAGAAACGGTGGATCTTAAAATTAGAAGCTGGTCTTTTTTAAGATAGGGTTTGGATGCTTCAAGTGCATTATCAATCTGGGTCAGTGATGGATTCATATTTTCATCCACTGGGGTACCTAATGTGAGAATTAATACTTGGCAGTCTTTAATTTTTGAGAAATCAGAAGAGAATGATAGGGTTTTATTAACATACTTTTTAAGAAGACTTTGGGCACCTTCTTCTAAAAACGGCATTTTACCTCGAGAAACAATGTTTATCTTTTGTTGATCAACGTCTATCCCGTGTACAATTTGCCCGTGATCCGCCAAAAAAATCGCAAGCGGTAAGCCTACTCTGCCAATACCAATGACAGCGATTTTCTGTTTTAAAATTTTCCTTGATCCTTTTGATTTTTGAGCCATAGAACTAATTCGGATAATCCCTTTTCAAACTTAACTTGTGGTTGCCAATTTATCATTTTTTTAACTTTTGTGATATTGGGAACCCTTCGTTTTATATCATATTTAAATCCTTTGACAAATTTAACTTTGAGGGGTTTTTTAATCTTCATTACTTCCCAAATCTTTTTGGCTAATTCCAGCATTGTTATCTCTTCATGGTTGCCTATATTAAAATCCTGATTTTGGCCTTTAAGGTTTAGGGCAACTGCAATAATTCCACCTGCTACGTCTGTAACGTGAGTAAAACATCTAGTTTGGTTGCCATCGCCTAGGAGTTCGAGCGGATATTGACCGCTTAGAATTTTGCGCACTAAATCTGGAATAACATGAGCAAAACCGGGTTCTGCCTCAGGGAACTCATTTATCCCATAAGCATTAAATGGACGACAAATTGAGTACGGTAACTTGTACTGATCCCAAAAGGCTTTGCAGTACCATTCCCCTGTCAATTTAGAAAAACCGTAGGCTGTGACTGGTGGCGGAATCTTGGTAATATCCTCTTCTTTAGAAGGAAATTCTGAAGTCGATTCAAAAACCATTGAGGAAGATATAAAAACTATTCTTTTTAAGTTGTTGGCAACTGCTGCCTCGAAAGTTGATGAGTAAATTTTGTTGTTCTCGGAAAGTATGGTTGCAGGAAATTTATGAAAGTAGCCAATGCCTCCTATTTTTGCTGCTGCGTTAATACATATATCTATACCTCTGAAGACCTGTTGAGTCTTTTTGAAATCTGTAAGATCAACTCTAACAAATTCTGTTCTTTCGTCAATATGGGTATCTTTTTTGGATAGGTCGTCTGCGACTCTAGTAGAATAACCGGAATCTAAAAGTTGTCTGACTATCTCTGATCCAATGAACCCTGCACCACCAGTAACTAAGAATTTTGCTTTCGCCATAGAATGACAAAGTAATAACCAGTAGCAATTAGCGCAACGAGTGAAATTATTTCGGATGCCAAATGGACTGGAGTTTTACCGTACTTGATTATAACTTTGTGCTCTCCTTTTGGCAATTTGAATGACATTAGACCGTAATCGTTGTCTTGGTAAGTAATATCAACGTCATTACCATCCACGAATGCTTTCCAACCGGGGAAGAAGATCGTGTTGACTCTAACTGTTGTTTGATCTGGGGCTTTGATAACAGCTTGATAGTTGGTTGCATTTATTTTGGATGATACTATAGTTGCGTCTTGCCCAACTTCAATTTTTTGATTTGCTCGAGCTTGAGGTTTTTCCCAAACCCAAACTGGTAGGTATTCACCTTTGACAGTAGTTGTGTCCTCGTTAGTTGTGTAATACCCCTCTTCTCTTTCTATGAAATTTGAAGGTTTTGTATAAACCATTGTTGAAATAAAGCTGGCAATAATAATTAAAGATGATATTAATATTTTGTTTTTGATTGCATCGACAACAAATGCCGCAAATAGTGCCGAAATTACAACAATTATCGATAAAAGTCTCCATGGAAATTGAATTACATCAATCAGTGGTACATTTTGCCAGAGAGGAAGGGAATATTTGGTCATAGATAAAAAGACTGTCACAAAAATTATTATTAAGGACACAATAATTTTATCTTTTCTTTTAGATTTAAGTGCGAGAAAACATGTAGCAAAAAAAATCGCCATCGCTGCAACACCAATCTGTGGAGAAAAACCGCCAATTCCTTCAGGTGTCGGCCCATAACCCCACCTAGGAACAATTAATTTTCCGACTGACGTTACATGATCGGCTATATTCGAAATTTCGATTTGAGAAAGTTTGACAAATTGCAAATTGTAAAGTGCGGGCACCCAAAAAAATGCAGATATTAGAAAACCACTTAAAAATGCTATTGCTGTTTTGAGTTTTTCATTTTTGATTAGTAGAGGAGAAATTAGGAAAAATAATGGCAGAAGCAAGGCGGCGATGACGTTGTGTGAGACTATAAGTAGGGCAGTGCTTATTGCAAGAATTGGCAGAAAAATTCTTTGATTGTTGGCTACTTTATAAATTGACCCTAAGACTAAGGGTACAATTGCAAATGCTATATTTTCTCCTAAGGAACCACGAACATAAAGGTCCATAAATCTGTATGGGATAAAAAGATAAGTAATTGCGCCTGCAAAACTTGCATGTCTTGAGAAAAATTGAGACAACGCCCAAAACATTGCAAGTGATGAAAACACTGTTGACAAAATAAAGGTGATCTTAATGCTATCGACGAAATTAAGACCTAATAGTTTCGGTATTTCTGAAATATAGAAAGGTAGAGGATATAAAAAATTCATAACGGGATAACCGTAATTATTGTTAAGCCGATCGACAAAGCGAACAGGGAATTGGCCGCTTGCTAGCGTTTGGTGAAATGCTGTGAATCTTATGATCATCCATTTTCCATCGTGTGTTTCGAAATAGCCTTTTTTAAAAAATGGCCATAGCGCTATTAGCGATAATATGATTAGCGCAAGATAATATTTTTTCATCAGAATTTTTTGCGTTTAACAGCCACAAAGCTCATCAGAAGCAGTAATAATGAAGACCCACCGGTTGTGTAAAGTCCAATGGTGTGAGAAGTGGGTTGATATTTGAATGTTACCTGGTGGCTACCTTGAGGAACCGGGACTGCTCTTAACGCATAGTGGGCTCTTAAAAGTTTAGCTTTTTGGCTGTCGATAAAGACCTGCCAATTATCGTCGTAGGCATCCGACAGAAATAAAATAGTGTTGTAGTTTGCACTTGTTTGAAAAATAGCCTCGTTTGGCGTGTATTTAATAATTTTTGGTTCGATAATCTCGGTTGTTGATTTTTCTGGTTTAATAGGTGGTTCCTTTTCCAAGATGACAGTCTTTAAATCAAATTCTTTATCGAATATTTTTTGGATGATCTTATTATCTTCTATAACCACTTCGTAATTCGTCGTTAAGAAGACTCGCGGCAAAACATTTTCGCGTCTGTAAATAAGGAATTTATCGAACTGGGTATAGCCAACAACATTGTCTGGGGCGAATTTGCCGGAGTTAAAATCCAGGCCGGTTTTGGGCATATCTTCTTTATCCAATAAATACTTGACGCCCAATAATTCAAACAATCTTTTCCTATAACCGTTCTCGTAGT
>Ga0209210_1002214_pt1 | contig 14527 bp, 16 predicted proteins | sample RifGroA1_FD_183991 | JGI IMG/M metagenome (GOLD analysis project Ga0209210, IMG submission 183991) | Contaminated groundwater microbial communities from Rifle, Colorado, USA - Rifle Groundwater A1 (SPAdes) (version 2) | ecosystem: Environmental > Aquatic > Deep subsurface > Groundwater >...
AGGCGGGCTTGCGGATGTGTCCTATGCGCTGCCGGTTGCGCTTTCTAAACTCGGCGTGCGGGTGGCCGTGGCGATGCCGTATTTTGAAAAAATGCACGCGAAACAGGTGAAGTGCATCGGGCAGTTGGCGGTGGATTATGACCGTAGGCGTGAGTTGGTGTTTATTTTCGAGACGGAAATTCCCGGATCGCATGTGCCTGTGTATCTGTTTCGCCACCCGCATCTGGATACCTATGGCGGCCATGATATCGCCGACACATTTGCTTTTTTTTCCAAAGCCGTTGCGGAGCTCTACACCGCCTCGCCGCACGTGATGGGCGGGACGTATGACATACTTCATTGCAACGATTGGCATACCGCTCTGGTTCCGATGCTTTTGGGCGAACAGCGCAAAATCGATGGGCACATAGGCGAAACATTTCAGTCGCAAGGCGCAAAAACCGTATTGTCCATCCACAATCTTTTGTATCAGGGAGAAACGGGCGTATCGGCGGTATTGCGCCTGGGATTGCCGCGGACGCTGTTTCATGTATTTAAAACGCCATTGGGACATGCCGTAAAGCTGCTTCGTGAAGGGTTGGAGTATGCCGATGTCATAAGTACGGTTTCACCTACCTATGCGCGCGAGATCGTGCGCGGCGCCCACGGTGATAGTGTGAAGGCAGTTCTTGCCAGCCGCCGCGATCGACTGGTTGGAATCCTGAATGGCATAGACAATGAGATTTGGAATCCGGCGACCGACGCATTTTTGCCGACAAATTATACGCGCGAACGCGTAAATCCTGCCAAAAAAGAAATAAAAACATACCTTCAGCGCAGCCTAAAGCTTCCGGAACGGGATATATTAGTGTTCGGTTTTGTGGGCCGACTGGAAGAGCGGCAAAAAGGGATAGACCTGATCGTCCGGGCGATAGATACGCTTGGCAATTCTGACTTTCAACTGGTGATTTTAGGTACCGGCGCCGCACGGCAGATAAAACTATTGGAGCGGTTAGCAAAAAAGCATAGCAATATCGCCTTCATTCATACCTTTGACGAGCGCCTGGCGCGACGGATTTATGCGGGTGCTGACGTCATGCTCGTGCCGAGCAGGTTTGAGCCGTGCGGGCTGACGCAGATGATTGCGATGCGCTACGGCACGTTGCCGCTGGTGCGCAAAACCGGGGGGCTTGCCGATACCGTGGTAGATGGGCGTACTGGCTTTGTGTTCGGGCCGTATAAAGCCTCGGCCTTAGCCGAAAAAATGCGCGAAGCCCTTGACCTCTGGATGGGCAAACCCAAGGTTTGGCAAAAGATGATCGACCATGTCATGCGGCAGGACTTTTCGTGGGAAAAAAGCGCAAAGGAATATCGCGACCTCTACCGCAAACTGCTTCGTCCGTGATATAATCTCCAATATGAGCTTTCATGACGATAAGCTTTGGCAGGAAGCATATGTAGCGGCGATTGACACGCTGGAAGCCACGGACGGTCAGCCGGGCGACCTGATAGACCAGGTCCGCAAACACGCGATGATGGTGCTTACCGAAGTGGCGCAGGCAGTCGGCAACCGCGACCGGAAGCTGCGCGACATAAAGCTGCACGGCGTTGGTAACATTATCATAGCGCTTCGCAGTCTCCTTTCGCTTCTTTGGGCGCGGGAAGGATTTACCGATGAAACCTTCGGCAAGCTGGATGCCGCCTACGAAGCCCTCGCGGGCAAATTCCCCCGGTAATAGCGCACTTTAGTGCGCGCTTCTTTGACGCGAACTGAAGTTTGCTACTCGCGTTCCTTATTGACAAGTAATTCGTACTTTTGGTATAGAAGAGAGTGGGCGAACGGACACGAGCGTCCGAATCCGCCTTTTTGAGTTTTTTTGCACATTAAAAAGGGAGAGGAGGGAGTTCCCCTGGAGGATCGACCGTTCAAGTTTTGAGCGGTGGGTTCTCTAGGGGAAGTTTTCCTTAGGGAAGAAAGGAGGTGCTGGCAGCACATTCCGATGGAGATTTGCCGTCTCCAAAACGTTCATTGTGAGTGTAAGGAGAAAACTTACTATGAAAGATCGGAAAAATGTGCATTGTCGTTCGGGAACCATCGACGTGGTGAACAGCGACCAGTTCAGCATCTTCGACGAGCGCGAAGAGGGTGATCTCTGCGATCATCTCTGCGCGCGGGGCGACGGCGACGGCGGCTAGATAACTGCGGGGCGGTTTTACGACGCCTGGATAGCCGTTAGTCGTCGATAGTGGAAGGGGGTTCTGCGATCACCATATTCACTGCACCGGATCGGCGCAGAACATCGCAGAAGCAGCAGAACCCCCGACCCCTCACCCCAAAAAACTTTTTCTGCACTGTAAAAGGTGCGTTGTTAATAAGAAAGAGTTGGTGAGGTAAGTTGGTTTTTTCTGGAGAGAATACTTCTCTTCGGAAACAGAACAACTTACCTCATTAAACAAATGTGCAATCAAAGATCCGCTTTATCATCAAACGCGATGAGACGAGCGGATCTATTGGTTTTCCTCCTTGATCGCGAAAGAATTCTCCGTTAGGATGACGATATGAAGCTTTATATTGGGGCAGACCATAGAGGGTATCAATTAAAAGAGTCCCTTAAGCCGTGGCTTAGCGGGCTGGGGCATGAGGTCGCGGATATGGGCAACACGAAGCTGGATCCGGCAGATGACTTTCCGGATTTTGCCTTTGCCGTAGCAGATGCCGTGGCAAAAGCAGTGAGCTCAACCCCTGGGGTTGAGGCTAGAGGAATTGTCATATGCGGCTCCGGCGGAGGCGTGACGATTACGGCCAATAAAGTTAAAGGGATCCGCTGTGTGCTTGGGATGAACGTAGAAGATGTACGTCACAATCGGGCGCACGATGATGCCAACGTGTTGGCATTTGCCGCCAACTTTACCAACGAGTCCGATGTGAAGGCCATGATCAAGGTGTTTTTGGCGACCCCGTTTGACGGGGGAGAAAAGTATGTGAGGAGATTGAGAAAGATAAAAGAGAGGGAGACATGATCGACGTCATTCCCGGTATTTTGGAAAAAGATTTTGGCGAAATTGAGCGCCGCGTGCGCCTGGTTTCGCCGTACGTGTCATGGGTGCAAATAGATGTAGCAGACAATACACTCGTGCCTAACGAGACGTTCCTCGATGTTGCCAGGTTTGGTGAGTTAGCCAAATTAGTCCAATTAGAAGCGCACCTCATGGTCGCCCAGCCGGAAAAATATATCCGGCAGTTGGCCGATGCGGGGTTTAAACGGATTATTGCCCATGTGGAAGCGCACGACCCGCGACTGTTTTTGGAGCAGGCGACGTATGAGCACGTGGAAGTGGGGATGGCGATAGACGGCCCGACGGAGTTTGAGACAATCGAGCCGTTTTTGGAAGAAATCGACGTGGTACTCGTGATGACGATTGAAGCCGGATTCAGCGGCCAGGAGCTGATGCCCGAAACACTGGATAAAATCAAACGCATCCGCGAAAATTTTCCGGATTTACCCATTGAAGTCGACGGCGGGATTAATGACAAAACCGCGAAGCTTGTAAAAGATGCCGGTGCCACGCGCTTGGTCTCCACGAGCTATCTCTTTAAAGACCCCGCCACTATCGCCGCATCCATCGAAAGGCTCAAAAACGCGTGAGGGTCTTGATTGAAAACCTTTGATCCGCTACTATGCCTTTATGGACGAGGCCTCGCTTAAAAATCTCGCAAAGCTCATCCGCTACTATATCCTCATTTCCACCACTGCGGCAGGAAGCGGCCACCCGACGACGTCGATGAGCGCCACGGACCTCATGGCGGTGTTGTTTTTCAAATATCTGCGCGCCGATCTTGATGATGCAAAAAATCCGGCCAACGACCGCGTGATTTTTTCCAAAGGCCATGCGAGTCCGCTCTTTTACGCCCTCTATGCGGCGGCAGGTAAGCTTAGCGAAGAAGAATTACTGAAATTTCGCACCTTTGACAGCCCGCTGGAAGGCCATCCGGTACCGCGGTTTCGCTTTACGGAAGCGGCCACTGGTTCATTAGGACAAGGGTTGTCGGTAGGGGTGGGAGAAGCCATCGCCCTTCGGGCGAGAATTTCCAATTCCCAATTTCCAATTTCCAATAAATCCGTGCTTGATTCCGGGAATCAACATATCAAAAAGCATCAGATTCCGCACGTATTCGTATTGCTCGGCGACGGGGAGCTTGCTGAAGGCTCCGTCTGGGAGGCGGCGGCGTGTGCTTCGTATTATAAACTGGACAACCTTATTGCCATTGCCGATATCAACGGCCTGGGACAATCCGCCGAAACCATGTATGGCGGCGATATTGATGTGTATGCTAAGCGGTTTGAAAGTTTTGGATGGCGAGTGATGAGGGTCGAGAATGGGCATGACCTTGGAGAGATAGATAAAGCCCTTCGCTCCGCTCAGGGTAAACTTAATAAGCCGACAGTGGTTATTGCAAGAACGATTAAGGGTAAGGGCGTTTCCTTCCTTGAGGGCAAGCAGGGGTGGCACGGCAAAGCGCTCTCGCAGGAGGAGCTTGCGGTTGCGATAAAAGAGTTAGGCAAGATGGACATCAACTTGCGCGCTGAGGTCGCCCGTCCAAATTCAGGAGTTCTTCGATCCCTCGCTGACGCTCAGGCCCCTTCGGCGAAGAACTCGAATTTGTCCGAGCTCCCCGCGCTCACAGTTTATGATAAGCCCACGGCAACACGAAAAGCCTTCGGCAACGCGCTTGTCCGTATCGGCAAGGCAGACCCCGCCATGGTTGTCCTTGACGCCGACGTACAAAATAGCACCTACACGGAATTTTTTGCTAAAGCGTATCCGGAACGATTTTTTCAGATGTTTATTGCCGAGCAAAACATGGTGGGCGCGGCGCTTGGCATGGCGAAGCGCGGACTTCACCCGTGGCTTTCTACGTTTGCGTGTTTTTTGACGAGGAGCTACGATCAGGTACGTATGGCGGCGTTGTCGCAAGCGGATATCAAAATCTGCGGCTCGCACGCGGGCGTTTCGATCGGCCAAGACGGCGGATCGCAAATGGGGCTTGAGGATTTAGCGATGTTTCGGGCGGTCCACGGCTCGATGGTGCTGTACCCGTCGGATGCGGTATCTACTGAGCGTTTAGTAGAACAGATGGCGCAAACAGCAGGAATTGTGTATATGCGCACGACACGCGGGGATACCCCGATCCTTTATGACGCGAAAGAAAAATTTGTGATTGGGGGTTCCAAAACGTTTCATGCGTCTCAAGCGGTTCATGCGATTGCCACCGTTGTGGCGGCGGGCATTACCCTCCATGAGGCGCTTAAGGCGCAAAAAACGCTTGCGCAGGAGGGCATCGGCGTGCGGGTGATTGATTGTTATTCGGTGAAACCGATAGACGAGGGCGCCCTTCAACAGGCCGCGCAAGAGACAAAGGCAATCATCGTGGCGGAAGATCACTATCCTGAAGGCGGATTGGGCGAGGCGGTTATGTCTACGCTAACACCTTGTAAGGTGAGACCTTTAAAGGTGGTGCATTTGGCGGTACGCAAAACACCAAGAAGTGCCAAACCGGCCGAGCTTTTGGCAGATCAAGAAATAGACGCGGCGGCAATTATTTCTGCGGTGAAGTCATTGGGGGCGTAGAATGAAACGTGGGTTGATGGTGATATAAAGCAGCAAAATCTTTGGGGTAGATTAACTCTGTGCGGAGAGTTCCTGGGTTATCATGATCTTCTGTCGAGATCTGGAGTAAACCACCGCCGGCATAATCTACCGCAACAATGGTGCCGCCATCCGTACCAAATATCGGCATGCGATTGCGATATTTGTGAGTCTCCATTTCATGATATACTAAACTAAATAATTGACGGTCGCAAGTATGCAATTTCCAAGCAAACTATTTATCGACGGCGGAGATCCGGAAGAGACAAAGGCAGCCGATGCGATGCTGAAAAAAGCTCGTTACCACGGCCTGGACGGGCAGACGACGAATCCATCATTAATCGCAAAAAGAGCAGAGAGTAGAGAGCAGAAAGGGAAGGTAACGGAAAAAGAAGCGATTGAGTTTTATCGTAAAACCGTTGAGGAGATGAGCCGGGCTATCCCAAACGGTCAAATTTCCATCCAAGTCATTGGCGATCCGGCCAAGCTAACGGTAGATGAAATGCTTTCTCAAGCCCGCGAAAGGAACACGTGGATTCCCAACGGGGTGATTAAATTCCCGTGCACCAAGACAGGACTCAAAGCAGCCGAAATTTTTTGCCAGGAGGGGCGGGTAAACATTACGCTCGCATTTTCCCAGGAACAGGCAGCGGCTGTGTATGCCGCCACGAAGGCACACAATTACGACGTGTTTGTGTCTCCATTTGTGGGTCGGCTTGATGATCGCGGGGAAAACGGCATGGACGTGGTGGCCAATATGCTGGAGATGTATCGCGAGTTGGGAGATGGGCATGTACAGGTGCTTACCGCAAGTGTTCGGAATATCAAGCACATTTTGTATGCATTATGGCTCAAAAGTGACGTCATAACGATCCCGTTTAAGGTCTTTAAAGAGTGGGCGGATGGCGGTTTTGCTCTGCCGCCGAAGGATTTTATCTATGATGTCCCCGGGCTTACGGATATTCCATATCATGAGTTGACGTTGGATAACGAGTGGACGGAATACGACCTCTCACACGCCCTCACCGATACCGGCCTTGCCCGTTTTTGGGAAGATTGGAAGGGGATCGTTTCTTAATAGTTGAGGTGGAAAGTGACCGTCACGGTCCCTTCACATGTTCCAATAAGCGCGTTTTCGCGTACGCTCATGGTGAGGGTAAAAGGGTAATCCCGTATGCCCCCGGTGGCCTCGCGGACGAGAAGCCCGGCGGACTGGCAGGTGTAGTTTCCAGTGCTGAACCACACATGCTCCTCCCCAGCGCAAATCGTGATCGGTGCCATGACCAATCCATCACCCCTGTGAAGAGTGACTTGGGTTTAGTCGACGACCACCGCGCCGAGCTTTCCGGCTTGAGGCCGACAGGGTGGGGGTGCCACCGTGGGGGAATCCAGTGCGATACCCACAAGGCCCGCCACAATGGCCGCAACAACCAACAACATGACGACCATAAAACCGGTCATCCCATCATCACCATCGGTTTTTCCCTTCATTTTGTTCCCTCCCGAGAACTATTTGCGAACGACGGATGTTAACGTGCATGCACATTCTTGTCGCTTTTGACAAGTGGCATAACCCATAGTATACCATAGATTGATTTTTAGTGCTGCAGAGGGTTGCCTAATGGGATTGTGAAATAGTCTTATGCGGCAGTAACGAGCCGCTCTTCCAAATTTTTAACACGTTTGTCGTGATTTTCAAGTTGATCCGTATGGTTGGAAAGCGTATTGCCTTGTAGCGCATGTTCTTCTCGGATAGCCTTCAGTTCTCCCACGACTTCATCCATTTTGGTGAAAAACTCGTCCTTGGTGGGCAGGAGGCGCGTTTTTTTGTCAAGTTTTTCTTCTACGATAGTTTCGATTACTTTTATATCTTGCTGGGTGAGCATATGAGCATACGGTACTGCGTGAAATGGAGCGTGTCAAGGGTGTATGATAGTATTACTTATTATATGTACCGCCACGTTGTGGTTGCCGGGACGTTTGACAGGCTGCACAGGGGGCACGAGGCCGTGCTGACGCGGGCATTTGCGGAAGGGGAGCTGGTGACGATGGGGCTGACGTCGGATGAATACGTCCAAAAATTTAAAATTTCCCGCGAAGCGAGATCCAGCTTCGCAGGACAAAATTCAACCCCCCAAATACTTTCGTTTAAGGAGCGAAAACAACATCTTCTTGACTGGTTAGCAACGCATGGCTTCATGGAGCGGGCGACTATTGTTGCTCTCCACGACCCCTTTGGTCCGGTAGTGCCGCAAAGCCCGCATGACCCGGCGCAGCGGGATATTGAAGCAATTATTGTGAGTACCGATACGCGGGCGCGGGCACAAGAGATCAATCGACTCCGCCGCGAGGCAGGGTGGAAGCCCTTAACCATCATCGAAGTGCCGATGGTGGCGGCAGAGGACATTCGCCCGATTTCTTCTACCCGCGTTCGCAACAAAGAGATTGATCGGCAGGGTCGACTTATTATGCCCGATAACCTGCGACCGGAACTCAAAAAGCCGTTGGGGAGGGTATTAGTTGGAGACGAAATAATTCGCTCGATAAGGTCTCACCTTGCGAAGCAAGGTGAGACCTTGATAATTACGGTGGGCGATGTGGCGACGAAGACATTGCTTGATGCGGGAGTCACGCCATCACTTGCCATCATCGATGGTAAAGTAGGAAGAAAACCATATAGCGAAGCATTGAAATGCCTGACAAGGTCTCACCTTGGCAAGCAAGGTGAGACCTTTATAAAGCTGCAAAGCGGGCCGGGGTATATTTCGGACGAGGCATTGGAGGCGATACGGGGATCTTTCACGAAAACAAAGGCGATGGTGATCATCGTTGACGGTGAGGAAGATTTGCTGGCTCTTCCGGTAATTGCGTACGCACCAGTTGGTGCAAGAGTCTACTACGGCCAACCCCCACTTCGTCCCTCGACAAAAGCTCGGGACTTCGAGGGGCAGGCCCGAGGGGGACTGGTAGAAGTGGTAGTGACGAGTGAAAAGAAGCAGGAAGCGGTTGCATTACTGGGGAGATTTACATAGAGTAGATGTATGGCCAAATACGTTCCCGATGGTAAAACTCAGCGGTGGGTCATTATTGCGCCCCAACGCACGGTGCGGCCCCACGATGCGGCACCTGCACCGAACGAATCGAAATGTCCGTTTTGTAACGGCAATGAGGCGGCAACGCCGCCGGAAGTCTACCGGGCCGGTACGGGCGATAAAAATATGCCCGGCTGGCAGGTGCGTGTGGTACCCAATAAATTTCCCATTACCGACATTCACGAAGTCATCATCCATAGTCCCAGTCACACGGATGATATAGAAAAGCTGGCCGTGGAACAGGTGAGCCGGATACTCACAACGTACCGCGACCGGTACCGCGCCCATGACAATGACGGCCAGGTGATGATTTTTTGCAATCATGGTTTGCACGCGGGCGCATCACTGACCCATCCGCACGCGCAATTGGTCGTAGTTCCCAAGCAGATAAATTTGGATACGCTTTCTCGCGAAGCAACCGCCAATGTCATAGAGGATAATAATCATTTCATCACGTACTGTCCGGATTTTTCGCAGTGGCCGTTGGAAGTATGGATTGCACCCAAAAGCCAGGGCACCAAGTTTGGCGATACCCCGGACGCGCAGTTGCCGGATTTAGCACAAGTGCTGCAGCGCGCACTGCAAAAGATAGAAGCATTGGCGAGATTACCCGAGATGCCGCATATGGCAGAGGCGCCGTTTGTATACAATTTTTATATCTATCACGGTGCGGATTGGTATTTGCGTATTATCCCCAGGCTTATCCATCGTGCGGGATTTGAATTGGGGACGGGATTGTCGGTAAACATCACGGACCCGGCAGAAGCGGCGAAAGCACTGAAGGAAAGCGCTATTTAGAACTTAAGCCTTCTGTTGAAGTCCGAGTAACCACATCACGGCTTCCTTCTTATATCTGCGGTCGCCGCGGGAGTTGATGCGGATAGCAGGCAACTTTCCCCGTTTGCCCCATCGTTTGATGGTGAGCGGCGACACGCGCAATATTTTAGCGACCTCACGTACGGTCAACAAATCCGGCCATTCATCTCCTAGTGCCATACTTCTCCTTTTTCTGGGCGGGATATCATTACCATTCACAACGGTACACCCATGATCAGATGTTGTCAAGAGGTATCAAATGGGTGCAATCATTGTGATAGTGTTTGTTGCAAAAGATGGCGGCGCGGCATGCCGCTCACTTGGCGCGCCGGGTCCTGCCGTATATTCTTGAGCGCTGGGCGCGTAGGTGAGAATTTTGAGGTGCGCTGAAGCCCGCCATAAAAACCAATCGCATTTCTTTTGTCCAGAAAAGGCGGGCTTCACTGAGTGAGGAAAAATTTCCTTGAATGATCACACGGAACTACGCCGAGCGTCTCCGAAAAATTGTTCACCAAGCAACCAGCGCGGTTGTTAAATATGACCCGAAAAAAATTTTACTCAAGGCTGGGAGCATAGAACACAAAAAGTGTTCAATAATTTAGTTTATCATCCACAAATAATCCACAATGATTGGTCTTTCAATAATTATTGCGGTAATTTTAATGGGACGATTTTAGACTATATCAAACCTTGTTATCCTGTAGTAAAACTTCAAGATAACCAACTTGGCAGTGTAGTAAAAGGAGCGCTACAGGAGAGAAAAAGTGCCCAGCCTGCCTGCCGGCAGGCAGGGCAAGGCAGTGGCAAAAGGAAACATTCTTAGCAGACAAGGTCAGAGAGCGCCACACCGCTTTAAATTCGGGTGAAAAATTTTGAGCCTCTGTAGTGACCGCAGAGGGGCTATATTTTCTTGAGCGCTAATCTTAGCCGACAAAAACCCCTCATAAAGAGGGGCTTTTGGATACTCGAGTATTAGGAATATTACTTTAGTTCTACTTTTGCCCCTGCGGCTTCGAGTTTCTTCTTGGCTTCCTCCGCTGTTGCTTTGTTCACGCCGGTCAATACTTCTTTGGGTGCAGACTCAACGAGTGTCTTGGCTTCTTGCAATCCCAGTGTCGGGACGAGCTCGCGAACCGCTTTAATCGCGCCGATTTTGTTGTCTCCGGCTGCGGAAAGTACCACGTTAAAGACCGTTTGCTCTTCCTTGGGTTCTCCTGCGTCAGCTGCGGCCGGAGCTGCTCCTGCGACCGCCACGGGTGCGGCTGAAACGCCGAATTTTTCCTCCAATGCCTTGACCAGGTCGGAAAGTTCCAACACCGTCATATCCTCAACTGCTTTTAAAATATCATCTTTTGATAGTTTTGCCATAAATGTCACCTCCTCTAGAAACGCTTAATGAATATAATGAATTTAGCGTTTCTTGAGCCCGTCCTAAGGCCGCTCTTCGAGCCGCGCTACGAATAGTAGGTAAGGCGAGAAGTAAGGCCAGGAGGGCAACTTTAATTTATCCTCTTTTTTCCTTCACTGCATTTAGTGCCCACACGAGTTTATTGATATTCCAGCTCAATGCATAGTGTAGCCCTTGGATTGGGGCATTCAGTTGGCCGACCAATTGGCCCAAGAGGACATTTTTTGCAGGCAACAGTGCCAGTCGCGTCACATCTTCCTCGGTTAAGGCGTTGGTACCCAGAAGGCCTGCTTTTGTGCGGCCTACGCCCGCTGTTTTGAAAAACTTCAACAGTTCTTTGAGGGGCGCCACTTCGTCCGCATATGCAAATAGTGTTGCGGTAACGTCGGCAAGGGAAGCGTCGAGTGTTTGTGCTTTGTCGCCAAGTGAACGTCGGAGTAGGCGGTTTTTGGTGATGATAAATTCACCCTCAACCTTTTTCAGAAGTTTGCGAAGCTCTTCGAGTTGTTTGTGCTTGAGCCCGCGGTAATCGGCCAAAACGATCGCCTTGGCGCGGGTTATTTTGTCGGTTAACGCGGTAACGGTATCGATTTTCTTTTGCGTAGCCATAAAAAATTCCTCTACAGAGGAATTTTTAGAGCTTAGGGTTTAGAGTATAGGGCTTAGTGAAAACTAAACTCTAAACTCCAAACTCTAACCCCTTAGAAAATCCCTCGGTAAGATTTACAGTCCCGCTCAGCGGGACAACTTACGGTCTTTAGGATACATACTATTATACAATGGTCTTCATAAAAATACAACCATCTGTAGTGGTCACATACATTTCGGAATGGAGCTGGTAAATTGTTGCAACACCTGGATGGGTGTTTGCAGGTGTAAACTCATATGCGGTCGTTTGGTATTGTACCACAGTAAATAGTCGGTGAGTTTTCGCTTGAATCGTTCGGGGTCGTAAAACACTTCATCAGAGCGTTGGATACACTCCTCCTGAACCGTTCGGTTGAACCGTTCCACCATGCCATTGATTTTTGGGGACCGGGGGTAGATGAACTCGTGAGTGATCCCGTGGGAAAGACAGTACGCATGGAATACTCCAAGGAACTCACTTCCGTTGTCTGTTTGTATGGTGGTGATGGGATATGGAAAACGTTCCTGAAATTCGAGAAGCACCCGACGTGCTTCCATGCTGGAGATACTCACCACAACGCTGCAATATCCGTATCGCGTGGCAACGTCAATGACGCTCATGAAGAGCCACCGTTTTCCGAGGATATACAAAACAATGGAGTCCATTTCGACATGTCCTGGCGTGGTCACACGTGGTGCATAGCGTCGCCTCTGGCCTCGAAATCTCCGTTTGTCATGCCGTTTGATTTTCCGAGCAGGAAACCAGTGATTCCGAGAAATGAGTTTCCCAACCGTTGTTGTTCCCACGGAAGGAATACCAAGATGTACACAATATGCATCGAGTAGTGGTTTGATGGTGTACTTGTTCATGGGGTGTTCTCCCAGACGGACACTCTTTACAAATACCACTATGGCAGGATGTGTATGCATCTTTCGCAGCTTCTTGGGGCGGGTGGAATCCGGAATGAGTGATTTAATATGACATCTCCCTCGTACAAATCGCTTCTTCCAATCGTACAGGGTGCTTTTGCCAATACCAAAGGCAGATACTGCCGCTTTCCAACCGAAATCTCTGGCATGTTCAATGACTTTCACCCGGAAGGCTACCGGATCATGGGCATCGTAGACAGCAGAGGACGTGAGTGTTTTCATCCAGACAGTATAGGTACTGTTGGAATATTTGGGTCTACTGTATCGTATGTGGTGGAAATCTGCCGGCATACTGATGCCAGGCATTCCGGAATGTATCGCGACCTAATCAATCTATGTTAACGTGCTAACATGGTAACATGTTATTATATTTGAACCGGTTTGTGGGCAGAAAGCATAATGTAAAACATTCTTCCTTCCCTATATCCATCCAGGTAGTGAGACTCAACCCCTGATGCTTCTTGCCAAACCGAACGAAGCTCCCAGTATGGTATTGCCTCTTGTGTGAGATCGAGAATTTTCCCAACAGCAAACCCGGCATCTTGCAACGCTCGTTTGTATGCACTCAATGATTGCATGTTGGACCGATAATGTTGATCAATAGGATCAACAGAAACGTGCGCATCTTGATTTTTTTCATTAAAGCACCACGTTGCAAGCGTATATGTCCCACCGGGTTTAAGTACCTGGAAAAATTGGCGAAAAACGTCTCCAAAACTATCATCAGCAAAATACATAGTTGTTTCGTTAGTAATAACGCGATCAAAGTATTCCCTGGGGTAACCCAAATGCAGCATATTCATAACGGTAAAATATGCTCGATTCTCTCTACCGCTGCGCAAAGCAAGTTCGTGGGCAAAATGTGCTTGATATGGTGCGATGGTAATTCCATGAACTTTCGCCATCAGCCGGTCTGTCAACGTAAACGCGGTACCACCTCTCCCAGATCCTGCATCAAGAATAATCTCACCGGGAGATACATCGCCCATGGCTGTAATAAGATAATCAATTTGCGCAAGTTCAAGTCTATACAGCTCGGACGTAATTTGATCTTGTGTCCATTGGGAAAATGGCAACTCAGCGGAAAGAGATCCAATCCCAAAGTGGTGATTTATAATATCGCCACCCCCGGCCATTCGAAGATTTCTGTCATGAGTCTGAAGATTCTGATAAAAATCTTGAACCCCCGACGTGATTTTTCCCTGTTGATCATCCGTTTCTCGAGCCATAATTTCAGCAATTATAGCCTAATACTACACTAAGAACAATTTTTGGATCGCATGCTTACCCTCCGCGCACAAGGCGCAGGATGTCGTTGACGGAAACAAGGATGACAAGGAGAAATAAAACTATCATGCCGATCTGGTGCGTGGACTTTTCAAATGCGGGTTTCACTTTGCGGCCCAAGATTTTTTCCAAAAATACAAACGCAAGCCTGCCGCCGTCGAGCGCCGGAATAGGTAAAATGTTTAAAACCGCAAGGTTAAGCGACAGTATACTGGCAAATTCCAATACCGCCTTCCAACCAAACTTGACCGCCTCGCCGGTCACCTGGGCTATGCCAATGGGCCCGGCCACTTCGGCGCCGACGGGCTGAAGGGTAATAAGCCGCCAAAGCACCCCGGCAATCGAGGTCAGCATCTCCCAACCGCGAGAAAGATTAATTTTTGTCGCCGCAACCGGCGCCTCCGTCCATGAATAAACTTTCACTTCCAGGTCCGAAATCGCCACCCCCATCGCGCCTTCTCCTTTGGGAGGATCTTTGCGCGGTGTTACGGAAACAGTAAGCTCGTTTCCGTCACGAAGAATGGTCAGTATTACCTCTTCGCCTTTATGCGCATTGGTCGTATCGATAAGGTCTTTCGGTATTTTAATTTCTTTGCCTTCCTTAATACTTAATACTTGATACCTAATACTTTTTACAATGTCTCCCTTTTGTATCCCGGCACCCGCCGCCGGGCTTCCGGCAACAACCTTTTCCACATGCACTCTCCCCGCCGGCTCATGCACGCCTTGCGTCAGAAGA